>Ga0209374_1000036_pt1 | contig 136604 bp, 128 predicted proteins | sample SaaInlLV_DNA_10m_FD_184683 | JGI IMG/M metagenome (GOLD analysis project Ga0209374, IMG submission 184683) | Marine microbial communities from expanding oxygen minimum zones in the Saanich Inlet - SI075_LV_DNA_10m (SPAdes) (version 2) | ecosystem: Environmental > Aquatic > Marine >... | reverse complement strand
GTCAGCTTGCTGGGTCGACGCGTGTCAGCTCGCCAGATTGAGATGCTTGGCACGCACTGCGACGCCTCGAGCGCGGAGCCGAGCGGCCAGTTCTTCAGTGACCGCCACCGATCGGTGTCGTCCGCCAGTGCACCCGATCGCCACCGTCAGGTAGCTCCGACCCTCGGCCTCGTACTGCGGGAGCAGCGAGGCGAGAAGCTCGTCGATGCGGTCGACGAAGTCGCTCCCAGCCGACGTCTCGAGGACGTAGCCGCTGACTTTCGGATCGTGACCGGTGAGTGGCCGCAGCGCCTCATCCCAATGCGGATTGGGCAGGAATCGAACGTCGAGCACCATGTCAGCATCAAGTGGCAAGCCATGTTTGAAGCCGAAGCTCTCCACGGCGACCTGCAACCGCGACTCGGTACCGGTGTCGAACGCATGAAGGATTCGATCCTTCAGCTGGTGCACGTTGAGATCGGTCGTATCGATCACCAGGTCCGCCGCGCCGCGGACAGGATCAAGTTCGGATCGTTCGAGCTCGATCGATTCGACCAGTCCAGCCGCTTCACCGGCAAGCGGGTGGCGACGCCGAGTGGCGTCGTACCGTTTGACGAGCTGCTTGGTGCTCGCATCAAGGAAGAGCAGCCGCACCCGATGGCCGTCTGCGCGCAACTTGGCAACCTTCGGCAACACATTTTCGTGATCCCGGCCACCGACAAGTGCAAGCCGGGAGATCTCACTGCCTGGTTTGGCGGCCAGATCGACGATCGTGTCGACGAGTGCCGTCGGCAGGTTGTCGACCACGTACCAACCGAGGTCTTCAAGCACGTCTGCCGCGCCTGACCGCCCCGCTCCCGACAAACCGGAGATGAGCACGATCTCAGCCATCGCCCTGCAGGATACCGATCTCGATGCGACGTCTGTGTCCGGTCGCGCTCCGACCAGGACCAGATGGTGCCAGGCACCAAGTCGTCAGCGACGACCGCCGTCGACCAGGAACTGCTGGGCAGAACATGCAGCGCCGTCGTCTGCGGCGAGGAACAACACCATTTGGGCGAACTCTGCCGGGTAAATGCGCCGCTTGATTGCCTGATCGCGCAACGTCCCTGCCTCGCCCTCCTCGCTCCACCACTTGGTCAGCTGCTTTTCGGTCGCGACCCATCCGGGCAGCACCGTGTTGACCCGCACATTGTCGGGCCCAAACGTGCGAGCGAGCGTGCGCGTGATTCCCTCCACCCCCGACTTGGCGATCGCGTAGCCCGGAAAGAAGTCTTCCTGCATCATGTAGCTGCTTGACCCGATGTTGATGATCGATCCGTTCTGCGCTTCGATCATCCCAGGCGCTGCGGCTTGGATCGTGAAGAAGTAGTGCCGCAGGTTCGTGTTCATACGGTCGTCCCAATCGTCTGCTGACAACTCTTCCCACGTATGACGTTCATCGCTCGCTGCGTTGTTGACGAGCACCGTGAGCCCTCCGAGGTCGGCCTGCGCCTGGCGCACCGCTGCCTGCGTCGCGTTGATGTCGACCAGGTCCACCTCGTAGAAACGTGGGGTATGGCGCGGGTCCGAGCCCGCGCATCGCTCAACCGTCTCGACCCCCTTGGCCGCGTTGATGTCAGCAAAACCGACCTTGCTTCCTTGCCGCACAAATTCTTCAACGATCGCGGCGCCGATGCCGTCGGCTCCACCGGTGATAAAGACGGTTCGGTCGACGAGCGAGGGGTACGTGGCGTAGGTGGCAGTGTTTGGGACGTTCATCAGTATCTCCATGCAGGTGTGTCATTGAAGTAGAGCTGGTCAGGGTTGTCGACGAGGATTTGGCGCCGCGTGTGAGCGTCGGGCACCCATCGTTCGAGTTGCGTTGCAAGCGTTCCCGGCGACGGCTGCTTCGGCTGGCCTGGATGCGGCCAGTTCGATGCCCACAGCAAGCGGTCGGGTGCGGCCTCGACCAGCGCGTCGAGCAGCGGATCGAGATCACCGTGGTCTTGAGCAGAATCGGTGACCGGCTCGGTCGAGGACTCGTACGGAGCAGACAGCTTCACCCATCCGCGTCCCGATTGCGCGATATCGATGAGCGCTGCAAAGTTCGGGTCGCCGACGTCGACCGGCGGCATGAAGCGACCGACGTGGTCGATGACAACATCAACCGGCAACGCAAGAAGCTGCTCGCGGCGGCCAGCCAGTTCGCGACCGTTGAGCTGCACTTGGATGTGCCAGCCAAATGGGGCAATCCGCGCGGCGACGTCGTCCAGCATCGACCACGGAACCGCACCCCCGGAAAGCATGTGAAAGCGAGCCCCGCACACACCGAGGTCGGTGAGGCGGCTCAGCTCGGCGACAGGGGTGGACGAGTCGACGACCATCACACCTCGCGCCGCCTCGCCGAACGACGCCAACGCGTCGAGCTGGCAGCTGTTATCCAAGCCGTAGGTCGTCGGCTGAACGATCACGAGCCGATCGAGTCCGAGCAGCCGCTGAACCTTTCGATACTCGTCAGGCGTCGCGTCGGGCGGGTGAAGCAGAGCGGTCGACGACGCGGGAAACGCATGATCGTAAAAATGAAGGTGCGTGTCGCAACTCCCTTGAATCGCCGTGACCGGCTGGCCTGATGCGGGCAGAGACAGCTCGCTCATCGCGACCAGTACTCGCGGAGACGACGAGCATCTTCAGCGTTGACCGACCGTGGCGGAATCAAGCCGGCGATCATTGCGCCGACCTGTTCGACGCTACTCGCCGCTTGAGCATCCGCGTTCTGTGGAGTGAGCCCTCCGAGGTGTGGCGTTGCCACGACTTGCGGGTGGGCCGCCAGAGCGGCGCTTGGACGTTGATCAGCAGCCCGGCCGACATCCAAACCGACAGCGCGCAGGTGTCCCGAATCGAGCGCACTGCGCACGGCGCCCTCGTCGAGGAGCTCGCCTCTCGAGACGTTGATCAGGGTTGCGCCTGCCTTCATCGCTGCGAGTTCGGCCGCCCCGATCATGTTCTCCGTGTCCGCTGTCGCCTGGGCGAGCGGGAACACGACGTCTGCCTCAGCAAGCAGTTGACCAAATCCGACCCGCACTGCCGGAGCCTCAACCTCATCGACGAACGGGTCGGCGACAAGCACCTCCATGCCAATCGCTGAGAGCAGACCGGCAAGGTACGAACCGATCGCGCCGTACCCGATGATCCCCGCAGTCTGGCCACGCAGCTGCAGACCCGGGCGCTGCGGCGGCTCGGTCCCGCTGCGATAGTCCACGACCGATGTGGCGATATGGCGTGAGGTCGCCAGGAGAAGTCCGAGGGCGAGCTCGGCCGTCGAGGCGACGAAGCTCTTGGCGGCGCGGGCGACGAGCACGCCGTGCGACGATGCGGCTGCAACATCGATCGTGCTGATGTCAACCGCGCAGCGCAAGAATGCCTTGAGGTCTGGCAAAGCCTCGAAGACGGCGGCGTCCCCGCCGGTTGCTCGGTGCGCGACGATGACGTCGCACCCGGCCGCCGCTTCGATCAACTCCTCGGTCGAAAGGTCGCGATCGAATGGGTTCAGCGTGACCCTTGCGATCGCCTGCAGATCTGGAAGAGCTCGGGCGTAGTACGCATCAAGGTCCTCCGGGCTGTGGGTCACGAACACCTTCACGCCGACCAAGTCTCCCACGCTGACGCCGTCCGGTCACTCCGTTCGGCGGTCATCGCATTTTGCGAAGACGGAAGTACAGCAGCCGAGGGAATGCTGCCGCGGCTGCATAGGACTCAGACCGAGCCAAAAAGCCCGGCGGCGGTGACGGCTCGACCATCCGCTCAATCACAAGACCATGCTCGGCCAAGGCGTTCACGTAGCGCGACATCGGCCGATGAATGAACCGGATGAACACATCCTTCTCCACCTGTTCCACCGTCGACGCCTCCACGAGATACGGACCGAGGCGCCAGTACTGCTCCGGGGGGTCAACCATGTGATCGTCGATCCAGCCGGCATCGGGCGTTTGCAGAATCGGATGATTGAGAAAGAAGCAGAAGCGTCCGCCGAGTTCGAGCACCCGCGCCACCTCGGCGATGGCATCGTCGACGTCATCAATGTGTTCGAACACCAAGCACGCGACGGCCGCATCGAAGGACTCGTCAGCGAAGGGCAATGCGGCCGCACCCGCTCGAGCGAAGGCTGGACCGCCTCCGCGCTCGGCGGCAACTCGCACGCAGTTCCATGTCGGGTCGATGCTGACCACCGTGCTCCCTTGCGCTGCAGCGAGACGCGAGATTTGACCGTCACCACAGCCGATGTCAAGTACATGTCGAGCACCCTCCAATTCCGCTCCCGCCATCGGCAGGATCTGCTCCTCGTACTCAGGATCAGCCCCGTCGGTGAATCCATCGATCCACCAGCCGGCATGATCCTCCCAGAGGTTCTCGTTCTGCTCGTCCACTCGCGCAGGCTACGCACGACTCACCTACCGTGTTGGGATGTTGTTTTCCGTGTGGCCCAATCCCAGCCGACCGATGAATGAGGTGCTCGACCTCGCGAAGATGGCCGACGACGACGGCTGGTACTGCTTCTGGTACGCGGACCACTACATGGAGAACACCGGTGACGAGTCATTGAAGCCGGGTCCAGTTCATGAGTGCTGGACCGTGCTGCCGGCTGTCGCAGCGGTCACCCAGCGGGTCCGGCTCGGGCCGCTCGTGTCACCGACCTCGGTCCATCACCCCGCGCTGCTGGCAAACCGCGCCGGAACCCTCGACCAGCTCTCGAACGGACGGTTCGTGCTCGGCCTCGGCGCCGGCTGGCAGATCAATGAACATGCCGCATACGGCATCGAATTGGAGGCGCCCGGGACACGCGTCGGCCGGTTCGAAGAGTCGATCCAGATCATCAAGTCATTGCTCGCCAACGATCACACGACCTTCAAGGGCAACTTCTACGACTTCACCGACGCGCCATGCGAGCCCAAACCGGTCCAGTCCCCGCTGCCGATCGCCGTGGGGACGGGCAGCCCCCGCATGCTGAAGATCACCGCCCGCCATGCCACCGACTGGAATACCTGGGGTGCTCCCGAACTCGCTGCCGAACGGCACGCCGACTTCGTCGGAGCGTGCGAGTCGGTTGACGTCGACGCCACCGCCAAACACACCTCGGTGCAGGCAATGTTCTTCCTCGACGGCGACGTCGACAAGATCGCCGCAAGCCCGATGGCAAGCCGCTCCATCGCCGGTTCGAACGAGCAGATCATCGATGCCCTCGGCCAGTACGCCGCGATCGGGTTCAAGGAAGTCATCGTCCCCGACTTCACCCTGGGCGGCACCGCAGAGGAACGCCTCGACGCCTACGCCCGCTTCCGCGACGACATCATCCCCAACGTCGACTGAGTCACTCGCTGTGAAACTTGGCGCGGATGGCTTCGGCGACGGCGTCGGGCAAGAAGCTGTGTGCCTGCAGTTCTTCCAATGACGCCTGCTTTACCTTGGTGATGCCACCCATCGCCTTGAGCAGCTTCTTCTTGCGGACCTCGCCCATGCCGGCGATGTCATCGAGGGCACTGACCGTCATCGACTTGCTCCGGCGTTCGCGGTGAAACGTGTTGGCGAAGCGGTGCGCCTCGTCGCGAATGCGCTGCAGCATGAACAGCGCTTCGCTCCCCCGCCGTAGTTCGACTGGCTCCGACCGCCCCGGCACGTAGATCTCCTCGAATCGCTTCGCCAGACCGGCCACGGGAATCTCGTCGGCGAGACCGAGTTCTTGCACGACTTGGTACGTCGCGCTGACCTGGCCCTTGCCACCGTCGACAAGGAGGAGTTGCGGCGGATAGGCGAACTTGCCGGGCTTGCGTTCTTTGCCTTCCACACCTTCGCCATCGGGGCCCGTGCGTTCGCTGACCGGACGGTCACGCTCGTCGAGGTAGGCCTGCAGCCGGCGACGCACCACTTCAGCCATCGCGGCGTAATCATCGCTCTGCCCACCGACGACTGAGCCAACTTCGTTGACTTTGAACCGGCGGTATTCGCGCTTTGCGGGCAATCCGTCTTCCATCACGACCATCGAGCCGACGTAGTTCGTGCCCTGGATGTGGGCCATGTCGTAGCACTCGATCCGCAACGGGGCCTCGGGCAGTTCGAGCGCGTCCTGCAGCTCGGTGAGCGCACGGCTGCGCGTGTTGTGATCACTGGCCCGCTTCATCCGGTGCCGCGTGAACTCTTCCTTCGCATTGCGCGTGACCGTCTCGAGCAGCGTGACCCGGTCACCGCGCTGCGGCACGCGGATCTGCACCTTCGAGCCCCGGGCGAGTTCGAGCCACTCTTCGTACACGGCTCGGTCATCCGCCTCATACGGCACCAACACCTGCTTGGGAACGCCGAGAATCGGTTCCTCTCCGTAGAGGTTCTCGAGGATGCGGTTGATCAGCCCGCCTGGCGTGAGGTCCTCGACCTTGTCGAGAATGAACCCCTTGCGGCCGACGACTCGGCCCTTGCGGATGTAGAACATCTGCACCGACGCCTCAAGTTCATCTTCGGCGATTCCAATCACATCGAGATCTTCGTTCTTGTCGGCCACCATCTGTTGCTTCGAGATTGCCTTGTGCACCGCTTCGAGCCGGTCGCGCAGTCGAGCGGCCTGTTCAAACTCGAGGTTGGTCGCTGCCTGCTTCATGTCGGCGTCGAGCCGATTGACGATCTCGTCGGTGTCACCGTCGAGGAACTGACACAGCTCGGTGACGAGCTGCCGGTAGGGCATCTCGTCGATCTCGCCGACACACGGTCCGGAACATTTCTCAATGTGAAACAGCAGGCACGGCCGGCCGAGTCGCTCGTGCTCGTTGAACTTGCTTTGTGTACAGGTCCGGACAGGGAAACTACGCAGCAACAGGTCGAGTGTGTCGCGGATCGCGTATGCATGGGCGTACGGCCCGAAGTAGCGGGTGTCTTTCCGTTTGCGGCCGCGCATCACCTGGGCGCGCGGCCACTGCTCACTCGATGTCACAGCGAGGAACGGGTAACTCTTGTCGTCGCGGAGCCGCACGTTGAATCGAGGGTCGTGCTGCTTGATGAGGCTGTACTCCAGCATCAACGCTTCGACTTCGTTCGCAACGATGGTCCACTCAACCGACTCCGCCGTCCGCACCATTTGCGCCGTACGAGCGTGCATGTTGCGCGGATTCTGAAAGTAGTTCGACAGGCGTTGACGCAGGTTCGATGCCTTGCCGACGTAGATGACGCGACCATTGCGATCCTTGAACTGGTACGAACCCGGCGCTTCCGGGATCGTGCCTGCTGGTGGACGCTTGATCACGACCACATTGTGCCCCACCCGCCGACTCGTCGTGCAGGCCATCGGCCACCTCATTGATGCAGCAGTCCCGGGATGCTGGGTCTGTCTCGATCTCGCCAGGTACCGTGGTCGCCGATGTCCGACTACATGCAAGCGATGTTCCGCCGGCGCCCGAACGACGGATGGTTCCGTGCAGGCAAATACGACGTGACCACGACCGACATCATGTGCGGTCTGGCCATCGCCACGATGTTTCTGTGGGCGGCGAGTCAAACCGCGTTTTTCAAGCTGGTCTTCTTCGCTCCCGAGGTCCGCAACGGCGAGGTTTGGCGCATCATCACCTGGCCCATCGCGGAGCCACCAGACTTCTTCGCGCTGCTCGGCGTCGTCTTCTTCTGGTTGTTCGGCCAGCAAGTCGAGGCACTGTTTGGACGCAACCGTTTCCTGATGTGGGTCCTCGCCACCACCATCATCCCGGCCGTGGCTCTGACGGTGCTCGGGGCGATCAACAACGAATTCGACTTCACGAGCGCCGACCTCGGGCTCGGCACGCTGTTCCTCGGCGGCATCTGGGTCTACGCCGCCACCTACCCGGGCGTGAAATGGTTTGAAGTCGTGCCGCTCTGGGCGATCGCTGGCGTCTTCACGCTGCTCCGTCTGCTCCAGTTCACCGGTTCCCGCGCAGGCGGCGCAGTGCTCTTCCTGCTCATCTCGGTGGCCGCTGCGCTCGTCGCTGGCCGTTCGCTCGGTCTTGCCACCGGATGGCCAATTCCACACATTGATCTGTCCAGCGTCGGCAACGGTTCGGGTGGCTCACCAAAGCGGCGCAAGGCTCCAAAGCAGAAGCGCTCACGCGGGTCGCGCGGTTCCGGTGGCGGAAGCGTCGTCGATGGCCCCTGGCAGAACGCTCCGGCCCCCACCGCGCCGCCAGTCGGTCCGTCCGCGTCTGATCAGGCAGAACTCGACGGCTTGCTCGACAAGATCGGCGCCAACGGTATGGACTCATTGAGCGGCGCCGAAAAGAAGCGCCTCAACGAACTCAGCAAACGCCTCCGCAACTCCTGACCCACCGCGATGACGTTGTCCCCCACCGGTAGGGGGCATCGTCTTCGGTTGGGACGTCACGCGCCTCAGTCGCAATACGTACGAATTGAGGTTCGCTGCGTCGATGGACGAGTTGGCCCAGGCACACCGACTACGACGCCACCGCGCAGCATCCTGATGACGTACTCCCTCGCCCGAGGAGGGCAACGTCATCGCGTTCGTGGCTGACAATTTCTTGATGATCGCAACCCGCGCGACCGGGGATGAACGTCATCTGTGTCAAGCGGGGGTTGGGGTTGCTCGCAAACGGGCCGCGGTGAGCCAGGCATAGACCAGCAGGCAGGCAGCGAGCACCGCCCCAGCATTGGCGAGCAAATGGAACCCGAACGACTGCTTGACGAAGCCAGAGCTGAACGCGGCAAGTGCTCCGCAGAAACTCATCGTGAGATCCGATGTGCCCTGTACCTCAACCTTTGATTCAACGGGCACCGACGTCGTGAGGAGTGTCGAACCTCCGATCAGGCCGATGTTCCAACCCAGTCCGAGGAAAAACAAACCGACGAACATCAATGCGGGCACATATCCGGCGAGCACCGTCGCCAACGTTCCACAGCCGAGTACGACGGCTCCGATCTGAATCGAACGGACTCGACCGATGCGCTCGACGGTGCGGCCGACAAAGGGAGCCAGGCCGTACATGCCGACAATGTGCACGGCGATGACAAATGCCGACAAGTCCGCGTGATCGTGGTCCTTCATATGCGGCGGAGTCATCGTCATCACCCCGACCATCACCGCTTGGGAGATCGCCATCGCTGCGAAGCCCAGCTTCGCATTGGACGATCGGGCGATCACACCGACGGACGCGCGCACCTGCTTGATCGGACGCGTTCTGGTCGCGTTCGGGTTGATCCCGCCGACCACCGCGAGTGGGTCCGGCCGAAGCCGCGTCCAGACCACCGCAGCGGCGACCAAGAAGAAGAGGGTCGCAAAGACGAACGGTCCAATGAGCTCGTCAAGCCCGACGCTCTCAGCGACTACCTTCTCGAAGGGCGTCAGCAGCGGACCGAAGATCGCTCCGAGCGCGCCGATCCACACGATTGCGGCGATTGCTGTCGCCTGGTGGTCCGGCTCAGCGAGATCTGCTGCCACATATCGGCCCTGCAATGTTGAGGCTTGACCAGCCCCGAACAACACCATGCCGATGACGAACAGCGGGAAGAACCTGAGCTGTCCACCGGTGGCCGCGATGGCCGATCCGGCGGCACCGATCAGCAGCGCACCGGCCATGCCCGGTCGCCTTCCGCGACGCCGCATGAAAGCCGCCAGCGGGACCATCGAAAGCGCGGCGCCGAGCGTGAACGATGCCGTGCCAATCCCCGCCAAACGATCTGAGCCAAGGAGGTCGCTCGCCAACAGAGTGACCACTGCGACCATGCCCGCCACAGCAGCCTGGCCCGGTACCTGTGCCAGCCGCAAGGAGTTCAGGGTGCGGCGCTGCAACTCCGCCCGGTCGACGCTGGCCTGCTCAAGCGTCTCCGTCACCGCTGCAGCCTTCCACACCGACACTCACGCGCCCGATCCCGCCCTGATGACGAATACCCCCGCCTGCACGGGACAACGTCATCGCGGATGGGGTCAGGCCAGCATCGGTTTGAGGTACTGCCCGGTGAAGGATGCGTTGACCTTGGCGACGTCTTCGGGTGTTCCCTCAGCAACAATCTGGCCGCCACCATTGCCGCCATTCGGGCCCAGGTCGATGATCCAATCGGCGGTCTTGATGACGTCCAGATTGTGCTCGATGACCAGCACGGTGTTGCCCTGGTCAACAAGGCGCTGCAGCACCGTCAGGAGACGGCCGACGTCTTCGAAGTGAAGGCCAGTGGTCGGCTCATCGAGGAGATAGATCGTGTGACCGGTTGATCGCTTGGCCAACTCAGTCGCAAGCTTGACGCGCTGCGCCTCGCCGCCCGAAAGCGTCGGGGCCGACTGACCGAGGCGGACGTAGCCAAGACCCACATCCATCAGGGTTTCCATGTAGCGGGCGATGCCGGGTTGGTTGACGAAGAAGTCGACCGCCTCGGCGACCGGCATGTCGAGGATCTCAGCGATGTTCTTGCCCTTGAACTCGATGTCGAGTGTGTCGCGGTTGAACCGGGCCCCGTGGCAGACCTCGCACGGCACGTACACGTCGGGCAGAAAGTTCATCTCGATCTTGATCGTGCCGTCACCTGAACAGGCCTCGCAGCGCCCGCCCTTAACGTTGAAGCTGAACCGCCCGGGCTGGTAGCCGCGCACCTTGGACTCATTGGTCTGGGCGAACAGCTTGCGAATCTTGTCGAACACACCGGTGTACGTGGCGGCGTTGGAGCGCGGCGTTCGCCCAATCGGCGACTGATCCATGTCGATGACCTTGTCGAGGTGCTCAATGCCCGTGATCTTCTTGTGCTTGCCCGACGGCGTCTTCGACTTGTAAATGTTCTGCATGAGAACCGGCAGGAAGATGTCGCGGACCAGCGACGACTTGCCCGAACCGGACACACCGGTAACAGCGACGAAGTTACCGAGCGGAATCTTGACATCGATGTTCGCCAGGTTGTGCTCGCGAGCACCGAGGATCGCCACCTCGGTCAGGCCACGCGGACGACGGGACTGCGGCACCGGGATCTTCTTCTTTCCGGTGAGGTACTGACCCGTAATCGAGTTCTTTGCTTTGCCGATCCCCTTGACCGGTCCCGCGTAGACGACCTCGCCACCGTGCTCGCCAGCGCCCGGCCCGATGTCGATGATCCAGTCGGCTTCATTGATCGTGTCCTCGTCGTGCTCGACGACGATCACAGTGTTGCCAAGGTCACGGAGACGCAGCAACGTGTCGATGAGCCGACGATTGTCGCGCTGGTGCAGCCCGATCGATGGCTCGTCGAGAACGTACAGCGTGCCGACGAGCCCCGATCCGATCTGCGACGCCAGACGGATGCGCTGCGCCTCACCGCCAGCCAAGGTGCCGGCCGGGCGCGACAGCGTGAGGTAGTCGAGGCCAACATCCAACAGAAATCCGAGGCGTTCGTTGATCTGTTTCATGACCCGCTCGGCGATCAGCTGATCACGATCACTCAACTTCAATGCGCCCAAGAACTTCGCCGAGTCTTCGATCGACATGTCGCTGACTTCGGAGATGTTCTTGTCATTGATGGTGACGGCCAGCGACGCGGGCTTGAGTCGAGCGCCCCCGCACTTCGAGCAGGCAACCAGACGCATGTAGCCCTCGTACTGCTCACGTGCCCATTCGCTGTCGCTGCCTTCATGGCGACGACGGATCCACGGAATGACGCCCTCATACTCGGTCGAATACGACCGCGACCGGCCGTACCGGTTCTTGTACTTGACGGTCATTTTGCCCTCGACGCCATGCAGGATCAGCTTCTGCTGCTTGGCGCTGAGGGTGTGCCACGGCGCGTCGAGGTCGATCTCGTTGACGTTGGCAACCGACTCAAGCATCCGCGTGAAGTACTGAGTGTGCGCACTTCGCCACGGCGCAATCGCACCCTCGGAAAGCGAGGCATCAACGTCGGGGATGACCAGTTCCGGGTCGACCTCGTAGGTGGTGCCCAACCCATCGCACGTCGCACAGGCGCCGTACGGAGAGTTGAACGAGAAGTTTCGGTCGGCCGGCTCGTCATACGATGTGCCGCACACGTCGCACGCCAGGTGCTGACTGAATGTGATCATCTCGGGCTCCGCGTCACGATGCACGATCTCGATCTCGGCGACGCCCTCGGCAAGGTTGAGCGCCTGCTCGAGTGAATCGGTGAGACGACGATCGATGCCGTCCTTCAACACGAGTCGGTCGACCACAATCTCGATCTTGTGGTTCTCGTACTTTGCGAGGCGCTCGTCGCGCTTGAGGAACTCGTCGATGTCGACGGTCTCGCCGTCGATGCGAGCACGCACGTAGCCCTGGCCGGACAGATCTTCGAGCAACGTGTCGTACTCACCCTTGCGGCCGCGAACGACCGGCGCCAGAACCTGGAACCGCAAGCCGTCGTCCATCGCCATAATGCGATCGACAATCTGCTGCGGCGTCTGGCGCTGCAACCGAGTTCCGTCATTCGGGCAGTGCTGGATGCCAATCCGGGCATAGAGCAGACGGAGCGCGTTATAGACCTCGGTAATCGTGCCGACGGTGGATCGCGGGTTGCGCGAACCCGACTTCTGATCGATCGAGATCGCCGGCGACAAACCTTCGATCATGTCGACATCGGGCGGATCCATCTGCCCCAGGAACTGACGCGCGTATGCGCTCAGCGACTCGACGTAGCGGCGTTGCCCTTCGGCGTAGATCGTGTCGAAGGCGAGCGACGACTTGCCCGAGCCGGAGAGCCCAGTGAAGACGACGAGTTTGTCGCGCGGCATCTCGACGTTGACGTTCTTAAGATTGTGCTCGCGTGCACCGCGCACAATGATCTTCGGCTCGTCAGCGACTTTGCGAGCGGCACGCTTCTTCGGCGCTGGCGATGTTGTCGCAGCCGGAGTCTTCGCTGCTCTTGTTGTTGCGGGGGCGTCAGAACGGGCAGCCATGCTCGCCCGACTCTACCCGCACGATCGCAGAGGCGAACACGTGTTCAGGATCGTCCGTCACAGCGCGACGCGACCGCGCAGCCAGGGGACAGCGATCAGGCACCCCTGCGAATCGGCGGATGCTCGACGAGGTACCGCATGACGTCCTCAGCAGTGTCCGCTGTGCCGATCATGGCCGCGTATGTCCGGTCGCCGGCAAGTTGCCTGAGGAGCGGTTCGGCTGGGAGTTGCTCGGTCCAGAAGTGAGTGTCGAGAAAGACCATCGGACTGACCACACCGAAGATGTCGTAGTGGTTCTGGGTGGCGTCTTGAAACACCTCTTGAGTGGTCCCCGCTGCGCCCGGAGCGAACACGACGCCACGAGTGGCGAGGGCGAGGAGGCCGTCCTCGCGGATCGAGTTCGCGAAGTACTTTGCAACATGCGTGGCGAACTGATTGGTCGGCTCGTGCCCGTAGAACCACGTCGGGACCGCCAGGCTCGCGCCGCCGTCCGGAAACGCGTGGAGGACAGAAAGCCCAGCGCACAGATATTCGTCAGCGTCATGGAAGTCCACTGCCGCGGTGAGCAGTTCGATCGATTCGTCGAGCGCAGTGTCTGCGTGCGGCGCAAGCCAGGCACCCAGGTTTGCCGCCTCCATGGCCCCCGGCCCTCCGCCGGTAGCGACGTGCCATCCCGTGCGGGCCATCGAGCGACCGAGTTCGGCGACCGTGCGGTATGCCGGATCGGTGCGCTGCATCGAATGCCCACCCATGACAGCAACGACATCGCGGTGCGCTTCAAGGTGTTCCGCGAGTGCATCATCGATTGCGTGATCGTGCAGTCGGGTGGCGAGCGCGTCGAGCAGTGGCACGTTCTGGCCGCGCGCCCACTGCGTCGTCCACTCGTAGATCTTCGAGTCGAGTGCCGAAGCCTCGAACGAGCCTGCCTCGCCCGGAACCCACCCACCAAGCAGTTCACCTTGGGTATAGAGCTGCGGCCGATAGGTGTCGAAGGGCAGGTCAGGCAACCGCGGGAACACGACTGCCCCCGAGGCGAGCACGTGCTCCAGCGTGGAGGTGGACAGGCGCGCTCCCAAGAAGGTTCCGCCAGCACACGTGACCGACTCGATCACATCAGAACGCAGCGAGAGGTCGACCCCCTGCACGACGAGCCCGTCGAGGGTCCCGCGCGCATCGAGGACTCGGTCGAACTCCTCGAGTGAATGGATCTCGCGCATCAGGCCGAGCGTAGGACGAGTTGGTGCCTGGCACCATGTCGTCTTCAGCCGGCGTCGGTGAGCTCGCGGGACAGCTCGCGGATCTCGTCGCGGAGCTTGGCGGCGTACTCGAACTTCAGCTCGACTGATGCTTCCTGCATCTCCGCTTCGAGCGTCTGGATCAGCCGTTGCAGTTCTTGCTGCGGCAGGTTCTTGAGCTCCTGCTGCACCTTGTCGCGCTCACGCTGGCGACGTTTGTCCTTGCCCGGTACGGGCGTCTGCGAATCCGGTCGGAGCATTGACAAGATGTCGCCGACCGCCTTGCGAATTGTCTGCGGATCAATCCCGTGTTCTTCGTTGTAGGCGAGCTGTACCTTGCGGCGCCGCTGCGTTTCGTCGATCGCCCGCGTCATCGAGTCGGTCACGCGGTCGGCATACATCACGACCTCGCCCGACACGTTGCGAGCAGCTCGACCCATCATCTGAATGAGTGACGTCTCGGACCGAAGGAACCCCTCCTTGTCCGCATCGAGAATGCAAATCAACGACACCTCGGGCAGATCGAGGCCCTCCCGCAAGAGGTTGATGCCGACCAGGACGTCGAACTCGCCAAGCCGCAGCGCCCGGATGATCTCAATGCGCTGAATCGTGTCGATGTTGCTGTGCAAGTACCGGACCTTCATGCCCTGTTCGAGCAAGTAGTCAGTGAGATCCTCGGCCATCTTCTTGGTCAGCGTGGTGACGAGCACACGTTCGTCGTTGGCGACGCGGCCCTCCACCAACTCCATCAGATCGTCGATCTGCCCCTTGGTCGGCTTGATGACAACTTCTGGGTCAACGAGGCCGGTCGGTCGAATGATCTGCTCGACAACCTTGCTCGACACGCGCAGTTCGTACTGGCTCGGTGTGGCGGACAAGAAGATGCACTGGTTGACGCGCCCGAGCACCTCTTCGAAGGTGAGCGGCCGGTTGTCCCGCGCCGAGGGCAGGCGGAAACCGTGCTCGACGAGCATGTCCTTGCGGCTGCGATCGCCCGCGAATTGCCCATGCAACTGAGGTACGGCGACGTGACTCTCGTCGACCACAAGGAGGTAGTCGTCGGGGAAGTAGTCGAGCAGGGTGAACGGCGGTTCGCCGTATTCGCGGCCATCGATATGCATTGAGTAATTCTCGATGCCGTTGCAGTAGCCGAGCTCGCTCATCATCTCAAGGTCGTACGACGTTCGCATCCGGAGCCGCTGCGCTTCGAGCAGCTTGTCAGACTCCTCGAATTCCTTGAGGCGGACTTGGAGTTCGTGTTCAATCTTGCCCATCGCTCGCGTCATGCGCTCGTTGCCGGTGACGTAGTGGGTGGCAGGGAAGACGTGGGCCCGTTCCAGCTCGCGCAGGTTCTCGCCCGTCAGTGGGTCGATCATGGTGATGCGGTCGACGGTGTCGCCGAACATCTCGATTCGCAGCACGTTTTCCTCGTACGCGGGGTGGACTTCGATCGTGTCGCCACGCACTCGGAAGTTGCCACGGCCGAGCGTCATGTCGTTGCGGTCATACTGCATGTCGACGAGGCGGCGCAGAATGTTGCGCATGTCGTAGTCGACACCGACGTTGAGGTCGAGCAGGTTGCCCTTGTACTCCTCGGGGTTACCCATGCCGTAGATGCACGAGACCGATGCAACGACGATGACGTCCTTGCGGGTGAGGAGCGCCGCTGTCGTCGAGTGGCGCAGCCGCTCGATGTCGTCGTTGACCGAGCTGTCTTTCTCGATGAACGTGTCGCTGCTCGGGATGTACGCCTCGGGCTGGTAGTAGTCGTAGTAGGAGACGAAGTATTCGACGCGGTTGTGCGGGAAGAACTCGCGCATCTCCTGCGCCAACTGAGCGGCAAGCGACTTGTTCGGCGCAAGGATCAGCGTGGGACGTTGCGTCTGCTCGATGGTCCAGGCAATGGTTGCCGACTTGCCCGACCCGGTGATCCCGAGCAACGTCTGGAACCGCTCGCCCGCATCGAGGCCTGCGGACAGTGCCTTGATCGCCTCCGGCTGCGCCCCTGCAGGATCCCAATCGGACACCACCTGGAAACGGTTCTCGTTGCCCGTGTCGTAGTTGGTGAACGAACTCGACGCTGCGATCAGTGCCTGCTCCGGCGACTGGTCGGGCACGCTGGCATTCGGCGTGATGACGGAGGCGTCCGTGTCGATCGTTTCAGTCACCGGCTCAGTCTAGCCAGCCTCTCACGAACACCCGTTCGCCACCGGTTTCCGTTGTTCAGTCGTTGAGCTTGATGCGCAGGGTGGCGATGGCGTAGCCGTCCATCTCGATGACGGTGAAGTCGCCGAGGGCGGTGCGAACGCTGTCGCCTGCCGCTGGGATCTCGTCGAGCGCATCAATGACATATCCGGCGACGGTCTGCCAATCGCCCTCGGGCAGCGCGACGCCAGTGCACTCCTCGAACTGATCGGGCCGCAGGGTGCCATTGACTCGCCAGCTACCGTCCGCGTGTTGTGCGCAGTCACTGAGACGGTCGTCGGACTCATCATCGAAGTCTCCGATCAGCTCTTCGAACACATCTTCCAATGTGACCAGGCCGACGACCACGCCGTGCTCGTCAACCGCGACGGAGATGTGCTTGCGCTCGGTGCGCATCTCGACGAGCAGGTCCTCGAGCCGATGATGCTCTGGGGTCACCATGAGCGGACGGACCATCGACCGCGCGGAGGTGGTCGTCCACGCACCGTTCTCAAGCCGCAGGAGGTCCTTGGCGTGGATGAACCCGAGGCAGTGATCGAGATCGTTCTCGTGAATGACGATGCGGGTCCTGCCCGTGCGATGCGCCTCAGCAGCAACCTCGGCGGCAGTTGCTTCAGCCGGCATCGACACGATGTCGCGCCGGACCGTCATTGCATCTGCAGCAGTCAGACCCGACAGTTCAAGCGACCGCGTCAGCAGCTGATGATCTTCAGCCTTGATGTCGCCGTGACCTGCCGACTCGTCGAGGAGAAGGATGAGGTCCGTGGGCGAGTGCGCCATCGCTCGTTCGTCCTGCGGTTCAACGCCGACCAGTCGGACAACGACGTTCGCAAGAGAGTTCAGGAGCCAGATGATCGGTTGGAAGACACGGACGAATGCCCGGAACGGCCGAGCGAGGAGCAGAGACGAGCGTTCGGGGTCCGAGATCGCCCACGACTTCGGGGCCATTTCGCCGACGACCATATGGAGAAAGACGACCAACGACAGGCCGAGCGTGAACCCGATCACATGCAACGTGGTCTCCGACAGGTCGATCAACTCACCAAGCGCTGCTTCGATGATGTGCGCGATGGCGGGTTCGGCCACAGCACCAAGACCAAGCGAGCACATCGTGATGCCAAGTTGTGCACCGGCGAGCATCAGCGTGAGCTCGCGGATGCCAGCCAGCGCGGACACCGCTCGCTTGTTGCCGTCTGCGGCGAGCTGTTCGATGCGTGAGCGGCGAGCCGCCAACAGTGCGAACTCAGCAGCAACGAAGAAGCCGTTGAGCGCCAGCAGTACGAACGCCAAACCGAGAGCACCCCACTGCACGCTGAAGCCCGACTCGGCAACCTCTGCGGCAATCATCGATCGCCCTCCGGCGGGACGTCCTCGTCGTGATCGGAAATCCCATCACCATCGTCGTCGTTGTGCACGATGCCGGCATCAGGGTCGAGCCGAAGCAGCACCTGTGTGATGGCGAACTCCTCGACCTCAAGAACCTCGAGTCGAATCCCGTCGACAACGACGGCATCACCGACCTCACCGATTCGTTCGAGCCGGTCGAGCATGAGGCCCGCCACGGTGTCGTATTCGCCGTCCGGCAGAATAAACCCGGTGTAGCGCTCGATCTCATCGGGTCGCGATGTGGCAGCGATCGACCACACCGCTGGTTCAACTTCGAGGTACTCCCCCGGCACGGCCGGGTCGTACTCGTCTTCGATTTCGCCGACGAGCTCTTCGACGAGATCTTCGAGCGTGACAACACCGGCGGGTGCTCCGTACTCGTCGATGACCACAGCCATCTCGGTGGAGTGCGACTGCAGTTCCCGCAGCACGACGTTCAACCCGGCAGCCTCGGGAACGACCAGGACGTCGTGCAACAGCGCCCCGATCGGAGTTTCGCCATATAAATCTCGCGAGACCCCGAGGAGATCCTTGGCATGGACGAGGCCGGTGACCTTGCCGGTGTCATCAACCACTGGGAAACGGGAGTGATGCGATGCCATCCGATCGCGGAGATCAGCAGCGGTTGCATCTGCGTCGATCGTCACGACTCGGTTCCACGACACCATCGCATCCGAGGCTTCGAGATCTCCGAAGTCGATGGCCCGCTCCAGCAACGATGCTTGCGACACGGTCAGCTGGCCACTCTCAGCCGATGAGTCGACAATGAAGTCCAGCTCGTCGGTCGACACGGACCCGTGGAGCTCCTCGACCGGTTGGATACCAAGCATTCGGAGCAACCGGTTGGCCGAACCATCGAAGAGTTTGATCAGCGGACTGGCGACGCGCATGAAGACGAGCGTCGAACCAGCCAGGCTCCGGGCAACAGGCTCGGGCTTCGCAATGGCCAGGTTCTTGGGGGCCAGCTCACCGAAGACCATCTGCGCGACGGTTGCGAAGACGAAGGCCAACACCAGGGCGATGCCGAAGCGTGCCGACTCGCCGACCCCGATCGCTTCGAGGATCGGGCGGAGGGCGCCTGCAATTGCCGGTTCGGCGATGAAACCCAACACCAACGACGTGACCGTGATGCCGAGCTGTGCACCCGACAACATAAAGCTCAGGCGCTTGTGCACCTGAAGCGCCCGCTTGGACTTGCGGTCGCCGCGGTCGGCTGCTTCGACGAACTTGGTGCGGCGAGAAGCAACGTACGCAAACTCAGCAGCAACGAAATATCCGTTGGCAGCAATCAACAAGACGGCGCCCACCAGCCCAAGAGCGATGGTCATCAGTGCAGTGAACCCGGACTGGGAGGGTGCTGGGCAGCGGTCAAGCGGCTACCCAGGCAGGGTTGGTCTTCGTCGGACATGAGTGAGCGAATGATATCTAATGTGAGGGCCCGCTCCGTCGTTCAATGCGCCGACCGTTGATTTCAGACAACTCGGGCACAGCCTCCACGCCGGCGAGAAAGACGGGCTATGTTGCCGACATGACCAACTTTCATGATCTCGAAATGACGTCGATCACCGGCGAACAGGTGACCTTCGACCAGTACAAGGGCAACCTTGCACTGGTCGTCAACGTCGCGAGCGCTTGAGGCCTGACGCCTCAGTACGCAGGTCTGCGTGCGCTTCATAATGACAACGACGATGTCGTCGTGCTCGGCTTCCCGTGCAACCAGTTCGCCAACCAAGAGCCCGGCACCGACGCCGAGATCCTTGAATTCGCAACGTCGAAGTTTGACGTGAACTTCCCCATGTTCTCCAAGATTGAGGTGAACGGCGACGCCGCTGCCCCCCTGTACCAGCTGTTGAAAGAGGCTCAGCCAGGTGACGGCGACAGCGCCGAAATCACGTGGAACTTCGAGAAGTTCCTCGTCGACAAGGCCGGCAACGTGGTCAAGCGGTACGCACCGCCGACCACACCGGAAGAGGTTGCTGCCGACCTCGACCAGTTCCGCTGACTCACGAAATGATGTGACCGCCTCAAGGGGTGGCGATCGCCAACATGGCGATCGCCACCCCTTCGTCGTTCACGGCAGCGGGCTCGGCACCTCAGAACGTGGTGAGCGGGATTCTGGCGTGTCGAGTGCCAATCGGCCAGACTGGCCACAACCACTGCCGACGATCCGGGGCCCAGATGAGCATTGCCTTCACCCACAACGCCCGCCCAACGATCGGTGTCGAGCTTGAACTCCACCTCGTTTGATGCGGACACGGGTGATCTGGTGTCCGCATCAAACGAGCTCCTTGCCGAGATGTCCCAGGGTTTCCCCGGCAACGACCACCCGAAGGCAAAACACGAACTCTTCCAGAGCACCGTCGAGATCATCACCGGAGTGTGCGACACCCCGACTCAGGCCCGCGCTGACCTGGCGGAGACGTTTCAGGAGCTCCATGCGACCGCCACACGACGCGGTCTCAAGATCATCAGCGCTGGGACGCACCCATTCGGAGTGGCGCGCAATCAAGACGTCAGTCCGAATCCTCGCTATCACGAACTCGTCGAAGCGATGCAGTGGCCGGCTCGCCGGCTCCTGATCTGCGGTCAGCACATCCATGTCGGCGTGCGCGATGGCGAGCGAGCGATCTCGATCATCAACGAGATGATGCGGCATCTTCCCCTCTTCCTGGCGCTGTCGTCATCGAGCCCTTACTTCGAGGGAGAGGACTCGGGGTTGGCATCTGCGCGTTCGAAGGTCTTCGAGTCACTACCGACAGCAGGCCTGCCGCCGCAGATCACTGGCTGGGGCGATTTCGAATCCTTCATGTCGACGCTGATCGATTCGGAGTGCATTTCGTCAATCCGCGAGGTGTGGTGGGACATTCGGCCGCATCCCGACTTCGGCACCATCGAGTTTCGGATGTGCGACTCACCCCACACCCTCACCGAGGCCACCGCGCTCGCGGGGCTGGCCCAAACCTTGGTGGCCTGGGCCGATGCGCTGATCGATCGCGACGCGCTCCCACCCCCTCCGCGCGAGTGGACCGTGCGAGAGAACCGGTGGCTTGCCGCACGCTACGGGATCGACGCTCGCCTCATTGTCGAAGCCAACGGCGACGGCAAGCCGCAGCGGCGGCCCGTTCGCGAGCTGGTTGGCGAACTCCTGGCAGAGTTGTCCCTGACCGCCGATCTGCTCGGCACCCAGCCCGAGCTCGCAGCGATTGAACGCATCCTCGATCACGGCTCAGGCTCGATGCGGCAACGTCGTCTGGTCGACGCCGGCGCTACGCTCGCCGACGTGGTGCACCACCTTGCCGACGAGTTGTACGACGACTGCTTTGACCAGGCATGACGTCGCCTGACACCCGATTGGCCGGCTGGCTCGCCGAACACGGCGAGGGACTCATCGCCGTGCGCCGCAACATGCATGCGCACCCCGAGGTGAGCGGTGCGGAACATGCCACCACGGAACTGGTGCGCGAACGCCTTGAATTGGCGGGGATGCAGCCGCGAGTCCTCGCCGTCGGAACCGGCCTCGTCTGCGAACTCCGACCTGACGACCCAATCGCGAGCAATCAGCCAACCATGGCCTTGCGCGCGGACCTCGATGCACTCGCCATGGATGACAACAAGGACGTGTCGTATCGCAGCCAGGTTCCGGGTGTGGCGCATGCCTGCGGCCATGACGTGCACACCACGGTCGTGCTCGGTACCGCGCTCTATTTTGCTCACCATCGCGATCAACTCCCAGGGCCGCTGCGTTTCGTGTTTCAACCGGCCGAGGAACGTGTTCCCGGCGGTGCGCTCGACGTCATCCGCGACCATGGCATCGACGGCGTTGACGCAATTGTCGGCATCCACTGCGAACCAAAACTCGATGCCGGCATGATCGGATTGAAGTCGGGGTCGATTTCATCAGCCGCCGACATGGTCTGCATCACGTTGACCGGGCCCGGTGGACACACCGCACGTCCGGAACTCACCGTCGATCTCTTGACCATTGCTGCCCAGGTGATCACTGAGCTACCCCGGCGCGTCCAGGCTGCACTCCCGGCAGATGCTGAAACCAAGATCGTCTTCGGAGCCATGCACGGGGGCGATGCCGCCAACGTCATTCCGACACGCTGCGAGCTTCGCGCTTCGGTCCGCACACCGACGCTCGAGGTGTGGAACGCACTCCCGGCGCTCGTCGAGGAGTGCGTTGCCGGACTCCTCGCCGAATCAGGCGCCGGGTTCGAGGTCGACTACACCCACGGGGTTCCACCTGTGGTCAACGATGCTGCAATCACCGATCTGGTCGCCAGCGCTGTCGCCGAAGAATTCGGCGCCGACGCCATCGCTCCGGTGCAGCAGAGTTGGGGCGGCGATGACTTTGCCTGGTTCACGCGGGAGATCCCTGGGTCCTACGTTCGCCTCGGCGTCCACAACGCAGAGGCCGATGGCCCGAGGCTCGATCTTCACGCCGGTCACTTCGACGTCGATGAGCGAGCGATCGATCTCGGCGTGCGTCTCCTCGTCGCCACCACCAAGGCATACTTCGAAGGCGACAAAGCGTCGTGAGCCGAACATGGCTGTTCGGATACGGCTCGCTCGTGTCGCCCGTTTCGCTGGCTTCCACGATTGGACGTGACCCGGGCGACGGTATGCACGTCGCCCACGTCGAAGGATTCGGACGGCGTTGGAACTACGGATCAAAAGTGTTGCGCGGAGACTGGGTTCACGATGGTCGCAATATCGTCGGCGGCCTCGTCGTCTCGCTCGGCATTGCCGCAGCCGACGACGAAGCGTGCAACGGCGTTGTCTTCGATGTCGACGACGACGAATTGGCAGCGCTCGACTGGCGCGAACGGGATTACGAGCGCGTCGACATCACCGATGTGACCACCGTCGACGTCGATCGATTCGATGGTCAGGTCCAGGTCTACGTGCCTCGGCCAAGCTCGATCGAACGGTACGAGCTGGCCCGTAACGAGGGCCGCGCCGCGATTCGTCAGTCCTACTGGACTCTCGTCGAAGATGCCTTCGCCTCGCTCGGCGGCCACCATGCCGAGTGGTACGCCCGAACACCGCCACCAGACATCCCGGTCGCTGACATCAGGCTCCACCCGCTCAACTGAACTCGCTCAGCTGGAATTGCTCAGCGCGCGCCGGGCTCCGCCGACGCGACATGCGGGAGTTCGACGACTGAGGACCAGAGCTCGTCCACCTGAGCCGCAAGGCTGTCGAAGGTGCCGGAGTTGTCGACGACATAGGTCGCCCGCGCAAGACGTTCTTCGCGACTGATCTGACTGTTGATCCGATTCTGCGCATCGTCTTCATCCATCCCGCGGTATTCCACAACGCGTTCGACGGCCAGCTCGTAGGGGATGTCGACGACGATCGTGGCGGCGAGCCCCTTGCGCGGGTTTTCGCCGAGCAGCGGGAAGTCGAGCACGACCACTCGGTCGGTGCCAGCGTTGAGATCGATCTGCCGCTGAATCTCGGCCTGCATCGCCGGGTGCACAATGCCATTCAAGTCGTCGAGGGCCGCCTTGTCGCTGAACACGATCGCGGCAACCGCGGCACGATCCAACGAGCCATCCTCATGAACGATCTGCGCCCCGAACCGCTCGGCCATTTGGTTGAGCACGGGGCTCCCGGGTGATTGCAGATCGCGAGCGATCTGATCGGCGTCGACAATCGCCGCTCCTCGCTCCGCCAACAGTTTCGACACGGTCGACTTGCCTGCTCCAATGCCCCCGGTGAGGCCCACAACGATCATGAAAACGAATACTGCCCGACTCCGAGGAGCCGGGCAGCATTCAGTTCATCAGAGCAGCGCCGAAGCGCCTGGTCTCACTCTGCTTCGGTTGCCTCTTCAGCAGCAGCTTCGGCAGGTGCCTCTTCAGCGGCGGGTGCCTCTTCGACTGCAGCTTCCGCCGGTGCCGCTTCAGGAGCAGCTTCGGCAGGTGCTTCTTCAGCGGCTGCTTCGGCAGGTGCTCCGTCGGCTGGCGCTTCGGTGCCTTCGCCTTCGCCGCCTTCGCCGTAGTACTCGGTCCATGCAGCTTCAGCCTCGGCCGATGCTTCACCCTGGACGTAGTTGCCCTCGGTGTCGACCTCGAAGTGCTCGCGGTACTCAGCAGCGAGCTCGCCACCTTCGGCGGCCTGCTTGATCGACAAGCTGATGCGACGACGTGCGAGGTCGAGATCGATGATCTTGACCCAGAGCTCTTCGCCTGGCGTGACGACCTGCTCGGGGCTGTCGACGTGGTGCGCCGACATCTCCGAGATGTGCACGAGGCCTTCGATGCCGTCGCCGACCTGAACGAACGCACCGAACTGCACAAGCTTGGTGACCCGACCGTAGACGAGCTGACCGACCTGGTGGCCTTCGGCGAATTCTTGCCACGGATCCTGCTGCGTTGCCTTCAGCGAGAGGCTGATGCGCTCGCGGCTGAAGTCGACGTCGAGCACCTGGACCTTGACCGGGTCGCCAACGGTGACGACGGAACCGGGGTGGTCGACATGCTTCCAGGAGAGCTCGGACACGTGAATGAGTCCGTCCATGCCGCCGAGGTCGACGAATGCACCGAACGACACGACCGAGGACACAGTGCCCTCGCGGACCTCGCCGACCTTGAGGTTCGTGAGGAACTGGTCGCGGGTCTCCTTCTGGTTCTCTTCGAGGTAGGCCCGACGAGAGAGGACGACGTTGTTGCGGTTCTTGTCGAGCTCGATGATCTTTGCGTGGACCTGCGTGCCGATATACGGCGCGAGGTCACGAACCCGACGGAGCTCGACGAGCGATGCGGGCAGGAAGCCACGCAGGCCGATGTCGACGATGAGCCCGCCCTTGACAACTTCGATGACCGGACCGGAGACGACTTCGTCGGCTTCCTTCTTGGCCTCGATGTCGCCCCAGGCACGCTCGTACTGAGCACGCTTCTTCGAAAGGAGGAGGCGACCCTCTTTGTCTTCCATCGTGAGCACGAGGGCTTCGACGATCTCGCCCATCGACACCACTTCGCCGGGATCGACGTCGTTGCGGATGCTGAGCTCACGGCTCGGAATGACACCCTCGCTCTTGTACCCGATGTCGAGCAGGACTTCGTCCTTGTCGATCTTGACGACGGTGCCGTTGACCATCATGCCGTCTTTGATCTCGACCATGGTGCCGTCGATCGCGTCGGCGAATGACATGCCGAGGTCGTCGGAGGTGATTTCGCGAGGTGTGTAATTGCCCTCGTCGTCGAAGGTTCCGAAGCCGGTATCGGCTGTGGCGGCCGGTGTGGCTTCAGGATTCTCTTCGATTGCCGGTTCGTCGGCAGGGGTGACGGGGGTGGTAGCTGTGTCGGACAAGGATTGCTCGTTTCGGATACGGATCTTGAGGTGAATGGATGAGTTGCAATAACGCGGGCAGGACCCCGAAATCGCAACTGTCAACGATACCAGCCCAGATTCCGTTCGCTCCCCGAACAGCCACCCATCTCCATGGGTCGCCAGACGACGTCGCGCTGCTCAGGGAGCCGTCGGATGCCTGGGGGCCGATGGGGGCGCGACCCGAGCGATGACCAGGAACTCCGGGGACTCAACCGTTGCAGGGCCGCTGCTGTAGGAACCAGGTTCGACGCTGCTGATCGAATCGATCGCGAAGCCATGAGCGGTGAGCAGCATGCGGAGCTCGCGGGGTGTGTAACAGCCGGTCCAGAGGTCGACGATTTTCCGTTCGCCCGACTCGGATCGGATCTCGGTGCGCTCGTGGCTGACGCCAGTTGCGGCATCGAAGTCAGCGTCTTCGTGGTACTTCACAGCGAAGTAGGCGTTGAACGCGCTCAGTGCCAGACGTCCATCCGGGCGGAGTGCCGCCGCCATCCCAGCGACCACAGCGGCATCCTCACCGTCGGCGGTCATCATCCCGAACGCTCCCTGGCACAGGCAGATCACTGCGTCGAACTCTTCGTGAAATCTCAGCATGCGGGCATCCCCCCGCTCGAACGTCGCGCCGTCCGGTGCGTTCGACTGCGCGATCTCGACGAACCGCTGGCTGATGTCGATGCCGTGTACGCCGATCCCACGCCGTGCCAGTTCATGGGCATGCCGTCCGGTGCCGCACCCTACGTCGAGCACGTGATCGCCCGACTGAAGCCCGAGCACTTCGATGACGTGATCGACCTCTTGCACCGTCCCCTTCGTGTGCGCGTACCGGTCGTACGCCGCCCCCATGTGCTCAGCCAGCGGCTCGAACCAGTGCCCGGTCACCTCGATATCCGGACGCGTGAGTGACGGCTCGCCCCGACCCCGACGTCACTCAGCCTTTCGCTGCGGCCCACGTGTCGCCCCAACTGACGTTGACTTCGAGTGGGACGTCGAGTTCGGCGGCATCGCGCATGATGTCGATGAGCAACGGGCCAACGGTGTCCTTTTCTTCGGGAGGGACCTCGACGAGAACTTCATCATGCACCTGCAGGATCAGCAGGCTGTTGTGCCCCTTCGACACCAACTCCTCGTCGATCCGCACGATGGCGACTTTGAAGATGTCGGCGGCGAGACCCTGGATGCCGGCGTTCATCGCCTGACGCTCCCCCGCCTGGCGCACGCGGAAGTTCGAGTTCATCAATTCAGGGATCGGACGACGACGACCGAACAAGGTCTCGGTGTACCCGCGCTCGCGTGCTTCGACGACCGTGCTGTCCATGTACGCCTTCACGTTCGGGAAGGCCACGAAATAGGCGTCGAGAATCGGCGCTGCCTCATCGACTGGAATGTTGAGGCGTTGTGCGAGGCCGTACGCCTCCATGCCGTAGGCGAGGCCGTACGACACCATCTTCGCCTTCGACCGCTGATCCACCGTCACCTCGGCTGGGTCGACGTCGAAGACTCGCGATGCCGTGGCGTTGTGGATGTCCTGGCCCGTCGTGAACGCCTCGATCAAACCCGGGTCAGCAGCAAGGTGGGCGATGCAGCGCAGCTCGATCTGGTTGTAGTCCGCGACGAGGAGCTCGGTGCCGGGCGATGGCACGAAGACCTTGCGGAACTGGCGCCCTTCCTCACTCCGGACCGGAATGTTGTGCAGATTCGGCTGGTCAGACGAGAGGCGGCCGGTACGTGCGACGGTCTGGTTGAACGTGGCGTGGATGCGGCCGTCGTCGGCCACCTCGTGCAGCAATCCCTCGCCGTAGGTGCCTCGCAGCTTGTCCACCTCGCGATGACGCATCAGCGGACCGAGGAACTCTGGCCACTCCGGCATCAACTTCTCAAGTGTTGACGCATCCGTCGATGGACCTGTCTTGTTCTTCTTGATCGGTGTCAGGCCCTTCTCGTCGTAGAGCAGTTCGCGCAGCTGCTTCGGCGAGTTGAGGTTGAGATCATCCTTGCCGGACACCTTGCGCAGCTCGACGACCAGCGACTCGACCTCTGCTTTCAGCTTGTCGTTCAACGCACGGAGTTCGTCGATGTCGACGCCGACACCGACATGCTCCATCTTCGCGAGCACGAGCACCAGCGGGTTCTCGATCGTGTCGTACAGCTCGGCCATGCCCTGCGCTTCGAGGCTGTCGTGGATCGGTCCCGCGAGGTGGTGGATGGCGAGCGCGTCTCGCCCCGCAACCTCAGCATCGCTCATCGACGTCCCATCGAGGTCGAGTTGGCCGGAGTTCGCGGCATCGGACGGGCGAGCGAACCGGGTGTACTTCTCGATGAGGTCAGGCAGGGCGTAGCGAGCCTCAGCCGGGTCGATCAAATATGCAGCGATTGCGGTGTCGAGCGTCAGACCCCGCATTTCGATGTCCAGCCCAAGCAACGAACGCATCAGCTCCTTGACATTGTGGCCGCGCACGCTCTGATGGGCGCCAAGCGCTTCACCGAGCGTTTCGTCGCCGAGCAGATCGGCCGGAATCCACGCGACCTCGGATGCTGACCCATCGGAGACGACCGCGACACCGGACAGGAATGAGCGTCCCGGTTCGCCGGTCCATGCAGCGTGGATATCAAGATGTTCCGCTGCAGCAACGAGACTCGCGGCATCGGCAGGAGACTCCAGCACGGTGATTTCCGCGACGATTTCCTGTCGCTCCTCTCCCGGCCCGAGATCGACGTCGCCACCGAGCGATGCCAGCGCGTCGGTGATGCGACCGCCGAGTGCCCGGAACTCCAAGAACTCGAACAGCCGCTTCATCTCGTCGGGGTTGGGTGATACACCAAGGCCAGTCGGCGTTGTCCGATCGTCGAAGTCGACATCGACCTGCTCGCCAGCGATTTCAGCTCGGAGCGGTGCATCGAAATGCAACAACATCAGGTCGAGGTTCTTGCGAGCTCGCTCTTCGTTCTCGATCAGATTCGACTTGAGTTTGGGCGTCTGCTCATCAACGTTGGCGAAGATGCCGTCGAGCCCGCCGTACTTGTTGATCAGTTTGGCTGCGGTCTTCTCCCCCACTCCGGGTACCCCGGGCAGGTTGTCGGAGTTGTCACCGCGTAACGCTGCGTACTGAACGTACATGTCGGGGGTGACGCCGGTCCGTTCCTCGATGCCCGCCTCGTCGTACAACGCGTAGTCGCTGACGCCCCGCTTGTTGTACATCACCTTGACGTGCGGGTCGCTGACGAGTTGGTAGCTGTCGCGGTCGCCGGTGACGATGATCACGTTCTCGCCACGATCGACCAGTGCCTTCGTCGCTGTGGCGATCAGGTCGTCGGCTTCCCAGCCCACCTCGTCGACGGTGGTGATGCCGAGTGCATCGAGCACTTCTCGGACCAGACCCATCTGTTGACGCAGGATGTCAGGTGCGGCCTCACGTTGCGCCTTGTATGCAGGCTCAGCCTTGTGCCGGAACGTCGGTTCAGGGCGGTCGAAGGCGACGAGAATCCCGTCAGGCTGCTGTTCCTTCAGGACGTACGCCAACATCGAGGTGAAACCGAAAACGGCGTTGGTGACCTGCCCGCTCGCCGTGGCCATGTCGGTGGGGAGCGCAAAGAACGCTCGGTACGTGAGTGAGTTCCCGTCGACGAGGAGTGTGGTTCCCATGGCGATTCTCCGTGTCGTTTCGTTGGCGTCGGATGCGGCGCTCGATGCGCCGTCAGTCGTCACTCGGACGGAGTGATCCGTCGAGAATGCGATCAGCGACATCGCGCATTCTGATTCGCTCGCTCATCGCGGTCTTCTGGATGAACTGGAACGCGTCGTTCTCGGTCATGCCGACCTCGTCGATCAGCACACCCTTGGCCCGCTCGATGAACTTGCGCGACTCGAGCTGTTCTCCGAGTGCATCAATCTCACCCGTGAGCGAGCGCAACTCGCGAAACCGCCCCATCGCCACTTCGATAGCCGGAACGAGGTCACTGCGTTGAAACGGCTTGACCAGGAACGCCAAAGCTCCGGCGTCGCGCGCTTGCTCAACGACTTCCTTCTGGCTGAATGCCGTCAACATCAACACGCCACAAATTTTCTCGCCATTGATGACCGCTGCAGCTTCAAGGCCGGTCATGCCCGGCATCTTGATATCGAGAATCGCCAGGTCAGGTTGCAGGTCACGAACCATGTCAATTGCTTGGTCGCCGCGACCGGTCTCGCCCACGACGTCGTACCCCTCTTCTTCGAGGGTTTCTCGGAGATCCATTCTGATGATGGCCTCGTCTTCGGCGATCACGACGCGCAACGGCATGAGATCAGTATGGACCACGCCGCGGCCAGAACCGAACTCAACCAATCATCTGGTCGAGGAGCTGGTCCTGGCGCTGTTCGAGGTCGACGATCTCCTCGACGACCTTTAGACGGTGCTTCGTCATGTTCGCAAAGTTGCCCTGCGCAGATCGGGCCTCGAACGACGATGACGCTGTCTCGGCGACCATAGCGCGGATCGCTTGGTCGTCAGCGTCCTCGCCGAGGTAGAGCAACTGTTCATCGATCAGCGCGAGCTCACTGCGCAACGTCTTGAGTCTTGATCCCACCTTGGAGAGTCGACGCTCGATCAGCCAGCTACCCATGCGAGGCCTGATCGTATGCCGCCGGTCGACCTCCCGCAGGGACACCGTCGCTGGCTCCGAACCGAGCAATCAGTCGTCACCGCGTCGCGGAAAACCGATCGCGGCCGCCATCGCCACGCTGGTCGGCCGGCACGCCGCACGCAGCTGAGCGCATGCATCCTCGCCGATTGCCGCGTAGGGCAGCACCGCTAGTTCGTCGGTGCGCTCCTCAATCCATTGACGACCGTCGCGACCCGCATCGGTGAAAGCGCCTTCAGCGTCAAGCCAGCCACGCGACCGAAGCGAGTCGTGCGCTGCTGCCCAATCGTCGTCGGTCCGCTGTCGCGAGCTCTTCAGCACATCGCCTGAGATCTCGCCTGCCGCAGCATGTGTGACCAGCGCTTCGCACCCGCTGAGTCCCTGTGCGGTGAGTGCGGCAATGTGGCCGTCACCCCGGAACTCGCGCAACAAGGTTTGCGCGTGCCAGAGCACGAGATGCGGTTCCTCCGGCCAGCCGAGCTGTGCGTGCCCCGCGAAGAGCGCCCGCCCCTCGGGACGTTCGCAAGCGGCTAACGCCGCAGTGCGTGCGATCGCCGCGGCAGGTTCGAGCGAGTCGATCATGTCGCCGGCCAAGCGGCGCATCATGCGATCGGCTGCGATCAATCGTGCTGCTGACAGCTGTTCCGGTGCGGCGGTCTCCCACGCTCCATCCATGCTTCGCTCGACGAATCCAGGATCGAAGTTGTAGAAGGTTGCCTTGACCACCTCGGCTCCGACGGCGCCCGACGCAGCGGCTCGCGACGCGAAATATCCCGAACCCCAGTCGTCGAAACCCAGCCGGGCGTATTCCTCGGCCGCTTCCGGAACGAAGTAAATCGCGCCATGAATCGGTTCCAGCGTACGCCACGTCCTGCGGCCAATCTGTGGGTCCATCGCCCACTCTCGCGAATCATCCGCAGGATCACGCGCTCGAAGTCGTTGAGCCGTGCAGACAAGTTGGGCGATGAACGGTTCAGTCCTTGCGGGTGTTCTCCTCGATTCGGAACAAGATGAGGTACACCTCCGAAAGCACACGGGCGAACAACACGTACACAAAGAACACCAACGGAGCAACCACGAGTCCCGCGACGACTGACCCGCCGCCCTGGCTTGCGAATGCCGCGAAGACGGCAAGCGACATGAGCGCGGCGATCACGATCCCAACAATGAAGATCAGCTTGATGATGCTCGGCGTGATGAACTCACTGAAGCTCAGGTCGAACAGGCGACCAAGAAATCCCTTTGACGATGACTGCGGCGAAGACGCCGGGGGTGGTGTTGGGGCTGTGGGCGGAAGTGGTGGTGGCTGGTTCATCCCCCAACCTTGTCACCTTGCGGGATGAGGGCCGTGGATCTGAAGGCGAGCCGGACGTTGCGTCTCGTCGCCCGACGACAGGTTGGTGGGCTGCCCGCTCTAAGTTTGGCTGATGCCCCTCGACGCGCTTCCCGCCGAATACATCGGTACCCTCTCCGCTCGCACGAATGACGTGGATCGGCCAATTGTCGCTGGCGGCCCGTTCGGCACGAAGGTCGTGGCGACAGTCTCCGGCGCCACGTTTGTCGGACCAAGGATCAACGCCGCCGCTCCCGCTGGCGTCGCCGCCGGCGATTGGCTCACCGTTCTTCCTGGCGGCGACTTCGCGCTCGATGTTCGCGCGTCCTTCCGCACAGACGACGGTGCAGACGTCTATGTCACCTACACCGGGTTCGGCACCCGCAATCCGGACGGCACGGCAAGCATCCGCACCGCCCCGCGTTTCGAGACCGGCGATGAGCGCTACGCCTGGCTCAACAATCTGTTCTGCGTTGCTGTCGGTTCGACGACGCCCGAGGGCGTCGAGTACGAGATCTACGCGGTCTGATCTGTCGCTGTTGTGAGACCGAATCCGTCAGCTGCTGATCTTGAGTGCAGACGCAGCGAGCTGACGTAACTTCGCCTTCTGCACCTTCGTTCCATTCGGACCGGGAGTCGTGGGGAATTCGTCGACGACAAGTACCCGAACCGGCACCTTGTATCGGGCGAGTTGATCCCGACAGCGTTCGATGGCAGCGGCTTCGTCGAAGTGTTCGGCACTGGTCGAGGCAGGGTCGTTATTCAGCACGACGAACGCGACGGGGCGTGCCCCACTCGGCATATCGACGGCAACCACTTGTGCAGCGACGACCTGGCTGTCATCCACGAGAACCGCCTCGATTTCCGTCGGGCTCACGAGAAACCCACCCAAGCGGAGCACGTCAGCCATGCGCGCGATGAATTCAAAGCCCCGGTCGCCGTTCGGCTCGGCGAGGTCGCCGGTTCGGAACCACCCGCTGTCTTGATGCTCGACCGTGAGGTCAACATCGACCCGCTCGCCGCCTTCGGCCAGATAGCCAGCGAACAGGCTCGGCCCGCGGAGTTGCAGTTCTCCGCCCACAATGCGGTACGAGGCGTCTGGCGATGCCATCGATCCGCCCGCTCGTGTGCGATCGGTGGCATCGCCGTTCGGGTCGCGCAACGTGAACAGGGCTTGTACTTCGCTCATGCCGTACAGGCCAGTGAGCGTCGCGCCGACCGCCGCAGCTCGTTCGACGATGCCGTCGAGACTGGTGTTAAAGCGGGCGTACCCACCGAGGCGGATCGACGACAGGTCAGCGCCATGTTCGAGGAGACGGTGGAACATGTCGTCGCTGCCGTTCACGCAGGTGACGGGTTCGGACTGAATCAACCCAGCGGTTCGGCCGAGTTCGAAATCAGTCACGATCACACGACTTCCTGCGGCCACTGCGGCCGTCAACGAACCGAGGCCGAACGTGCCGCACAACGGCATGACCGCCATCACCGTGTCGTCGGACCGATAACCCAACAGCGCTGCAGCATCAACCGCATGATCGGCAATTGAGTGCTGCCGATGGACCACCATCTTCGGGCGGCTTGTCGTGCCCGACGTCGTGAAGACGACAAACGCATCCTCGCGCCGACGTCTCCGTTGCATCGGCGCCGACCTGACCCAGAGGGAGTCGACGAAACCGTCCAGACCGAAGCCGTCGATCGTCTGAGCGCCAGAACGCTGCACGAGGTCAGTGACCTCGTCGTCGCTGTAACGAGTGTTGACCGACACGCCGAGGAAGCCACCCGCCGCACAGGCAAGCAGCAGCCGGATGTAGTCCGCGCTATTCGGCAATCGGAGCGCAACCCTGCTCCCAGGAGCCATACCTTGTTCGCCTAGCCACGTTGCCAGCCGGAGACCGTCGGCAGCAAGGTCCGGCGCCGAGACGCTGGTGCCGTCGTCGAAGTCCAGTCGAGAAGCTGAGCCTTCGAAGAGGGCGAGGACATCGCGTTCAGGGTCTGTCACATCGACCAGTGTCGCGCTGGTAAGAGGTGAGAGAGGAGGCGGGCAAAACGACGACGCCGATCTCTCGGTTCACTGGTGCCCCAGGCCGGACTCGAACCGACACTTGACGGTGTTTGAGAACGGGCCGAGGGTGTGCGTTGACCAGGGGAAACACTAAAACACCTGCTAGATAAGGGTGCGATTCAATCGTGTCGGGAGCTACGGGGGTCCGGTAGGGCGCTGAAAAGGGCGCAGCATCAAAACAGCCCCGCACCAGAACGGGACACGGACCAACCGAAGCCGAACGACGCCTCCTCAAACGGGACGGCAAACTCACGACCCGCTCAGAAATCATCATGTGGGACCGAGACACCAACGACGTTCTCGTCATCGCCCTCAAATCCGTACCCAAAAAAAGCGACCGCCCGCACAGGCGTCGATCAAGTCATAGAGAAGATCCTCAACCGAAGGAACGCCTACGGGCAATAAACGCCCACGCAGCGCCGAACGGGAAACCATGACGGCCTATTCCAAGAACGCAAGGAACAAGTTCACGGTGTCCTCATAATCCTGCGCCACTTCCGGGCACGCAGCCCAACGAGCGGTCTGCGTCGCCTCAATGCGTTCGACGTCTTCATCTGGGTCAAAGTCCTCGATCTGCTTCGCTACGAAGACCTCCCACTGGGCTTTGTCAGAGTCGAACTCGCAGCCGTGGCGCACAATGTCCTCGACGGCTTCTAGTTGATCGTCGTTGAGGTCTTCGCCAACGGAAAGTTCAGCTCGATACGCAGCGATGCCAGCATCGAGATCAGGTCCCGTGTCTGATCCGCAGGCTGCAAGAGTGGCAATGGCGAAAGTCCCTGACACGAGGCCAGCGAGCCGGGTCTTAGTCATGAGCATGATCCTGACGGCAGGTAGTACGTCACGATGCCGGTCAGTACCTCGGTTTGCGGACCAAGAAGGCACGCCCCATGGAATCCGCTGCCAGGTCCAGGAGGTGGCAAATCGGGCGGCAGCTCCTCACAGGCAACGCCAACATTGTCACGATCCAATCCTGCCACGTCTCCATAATACGGGAAGTAGAAGTCATGCCAGGCCCGGGCCTCGGGCTGGGTAGCGAAGTCCGAGCAGTTTCTTACGTCCCCCCGGGTTTAGGGGTGCCGTAGCTCCAGCAGACGGGACGACGCCGAAGACAACTGCCGCAACGAAGACCAGAAAGAAAGATCCCCAACGCCCACCGCTACTGCTCCGCACGCCGAGGACCGTGCCTCATCGTTGTCGGCAACCGGGCCACTTGTCAACCATCAGTCAGTACCTTTCCAGGCCAAGTAACAGAAGCCAAGCGTGATGACGACGAGCGTGAACCCCACCTGCTCCGCCATCATGGATAATCCATCACTCCTGAGTCCGTCCAGACTCAAAAACCGGCAGCCGACCCAAACATACCCCCGCCCCGACCAGTGCCAACGGGCCACCGGCGAGAACGGACAGAGTTCTCTCACGCCTCGTCGGCGGCGACGTTGGTGTCATCGTGTCGAGCCTGCGCCGTCAAGCTGGCGCTGGCTTCAACGTTCCCTGCAGGTTTGCTGAAAGTGCTCGAGGGAGTCCGGGGGCAGCGTTGTCAGTTGATAGATGTTTCGGACCCGAAGTGTTCGCAGTCTGCACCGTCTAACGGCCCTTGCCGTCATATCACTTTTTCGGATCGAAAAGGGCGCAGGGAGGGCGCAGAAGGTTTTCGTGTTCCGAGGGCTTTGCCCAGAAACCATGATCTAGCTGGTGTTTTTGGTGCCCCAGGTGGGACTCGAACCCACACTTGACGGTGTTTGAGACCGTTGCCTCTGCCAATTGGGCTACTAGGGCGTACTGTTGATCAGAGGATATCCGCACCGTCCGGCGAACCGTACGGCCGACCGACAGGTCGCGTCCCACTGAGCGAGTGGGAATTACTCCGCGGTAGCCGCACAAATCGTCGTCGCGCGTCTAACCTCGCCACAATGCTCGCCTTCACGTTCCCCGGTCAGGGGTCTCAACGCCCGGGGATGGGCCGCCCGTGGCAAGACCATGAGAGTTGGGAACTCGTCGACGAGGCTTCCGAAGTCGCCGGCCGCGACGTTGGCGCCTTGCTCTGCGACGCTGACGCCGACGAGCTCCGCGACACGCGCAATGCTCAGCTGACAACGTTCGTTTCGAGCTTGATGGTGCTCGATGCCACGGAGCGCCTCGGCTTGGAACCGAGCTTCTGTGCTGGCCACTCGCTCGGCGAGTACACCGCGCTGACTGCCACTGGCGCCCTCGGGTTCGACGATGGCGTTCGCCTTGTGACTGCTCGTGCCGCCGCAATGCACGACGCGGGGTTGGAACAGCCGGGCACGATGGCCGCCGTCCTCGGGCTTGATGATGACCATGTCGACGTGGCCTGCCGCCGCGCCGACTCTGACGTCTGGGTTGCCAACTACAACGCTCCAGGTCAGGTCGTCATCGCCGGGTCGCCTGCCGGCGTCGAGTCGGCGGGCGAGCATGCGAAAGAACTCGGTGCCAAACGCGTCATGGGGCTGCAGGTCTCGGGTGCGTTCCACACGCCGTTCATGACCGCAGCGCGTGATCGGTTGCGTGAAGCCCTCGCTGCAGCCCGTCCACGGGACACCGACGTGCCGGTGGTTGCCAACGTCGATGCCCTTGCCCACAACGAGGGATCCGTGTGGGCAAGCCTGCTGTCGGCGCAACTGTCGAGCCCCGTCCGCTGGAAGCAGAGTCTGCTCACTCTTTCCGGAGCTGGGGTCACCGACTTCGCTGAACTTGGCCCGGGCGGGGTCCTCACGGGGATGGCGAAACGCACCGTAAAAGATTCGCGGACCATCTCGGTTTCTACACCCGAGGATCTCGACAAACTGATCGAGTGGGTCGATGCTGGCTCCCCCACCGGTGCAGCGCAGCTCGACGGCGAGCACCTTTTTGCAACAGAACGCCTCGTGGTCAGCCCCGCGACCGGCGTCTTTCAGCCACTCGGAACCCTCGGTGAGGGATCACCGATCAACGTCGGCACCGTGATCGGGCACGTTGGCGAGCACGAAGTCCGATCCGCCTTCGCCGGCCTCCTCCAGAGCTACATCGCGGTCGACACCGAACGAGTGACCACTCGCCAGCCCATTGCCTGGCTCCGTACCAACTGAAGTCGCAGACACACTGAAAATTGGCCGGACACCCCCGGTCATCCCTGGAGGGATGAGATGCCACGAGTCAACCAAGGAGTACGAGGAGCGGTGATCACCGGCTGGGGTTCGGCGCTCCCACCAAAGGTCCTCACCAACCACGACCTTGAGGACATGTTTGAGACTGATCACGATTGGATCGTGGAACGGACCGGCATCCACGAACGACGTGTTGGCGGGATGACGTCGGACCTGTCGATCGAGTCCGGCCGTGCCGCCCTGGAGATGTCCGGCGTCGACCTTGATGCCATCGACGCGTTGATCCTCGCCACGACCACCCCAGATCGCTCCGTGCCCGCCACTGCCTCAACGGTGCAGGCTGCGCTGGGCCTCAACTGTGGCGCATTTGACGTGAACGCAGCGTGCTCCGGTTGGGTCTACGGACTCGTGACCGCCCACGGCCTCATTGCGATGGGCGCCGAAAAGGTCTTGCTGATTGGCACCGACACGTTGGCCCGCATTACCGATTGGACCGACCGCAACACCGCCATTCTCTTCGCAGACGGATCGGCCGCCACGGTGCTTGAGGCCGTCGACGGCCCCGGACAGATGCTCGGATGGGACCTCGACTCTGACGGCACGGCTGAACGACATCTGTACGCCGAAACGGGTGGAACCCTGCAGATGGAAGGCCGGGAAGTCTTCCGCAAAGCGGTACGCATCATGGTCGACTCAGCCACGAAGTCGATGGCCCACGCTGGCGTCTCGGCCGACGAGATCGCGCTCGTCGTTCCTCACCAAGCCAACATCCGCATTATCTCGGCATCCATTGATCGTCTGGGTATCCCGATGGAACGCACCTCAATCGTGCTCGACAAGACCGGTAACACGTCGTCTGCCTCGATCCCGCTTGCCCTCAATCGAGCACTCGAAGATGGTCGGGTCCGTGACGGCGATCTCGTCCTGTTCGTCGGATTTGGTGCCGGGATGTCGGCAGCGAGCGCCGTTGTTCGCTGGAACACGACCGATCCTGAACTGGTGCCCGAGAGTGGGGAGGCTTCCGCGTGACCGACTCGGCCACCACAACTTCCGGATCGGGCGAGCCGACCGGTCGGATCATCCTCATCACCGGCGGCTCGAGGGGCATCGGTCTCGCTTGCGCTCGGCGGTTCGCCGCCGATGGCGACCGCGTTGCGGTCACCTACAACTCTTCGCCGCCACCGGACGGGTTATTCGGCGTCAAGTGTGACGTCACGTCGACCGACGACGTCGACGCCGCTTTCTCAGCGGTCGAGGAGCACTTTGGCGGGACCGTCGAGGTGCTCGTCTCGAATGCTGGCGTCACCAAGGATGGCCTCCTCCTGCGGATGACCGAGGACGACTTCGCTTCGGTGCTTGATGCCAACCTCACCGCGTCGTACCGAGTCGCCAAGCGAGCCGCCAAGGGAATGCTCAAGGCGCGCTCCGGGCGCATCGTGCTCATGTCGTCAGTGGTCGGAATGCTCGGATCGGCTGGGCAATCGAACTACTCGGCGTCCAAGGCGGGACTTGTCGGGTTTGCCCGTTCGCTTGCGCGCGAGCTCGGGTCACGGTCGATCACCGTCAACGTTGTCGCTCCCGGCCCGGTCGCAACCGACATGACTGCCGCACTCACCGACGATCAACTCGCCAACATCACCAATGCGGTTCCACTCGGCCGCATGGCTGAACCCGAAGAAATTGCCGGCGCCGTCGCGTTCCTCACCGGTCCCGATGGCGCCTACATCACGGGCGCCGTCATCCCGGTCGACGGTGGCCTCGGCATGGGCCACTAGCGGCGAAGCCGCTGGTGGCCGACCTGTTCCCGTACAATCTCAATCAACACCCCAACAAACTGGAGACACTCCTGTGAATGAAGAACTGTTCGCCCGCTTCCGCAAGTGCGCCGTCGAGGTGCTCTCGGTCGAAGAATCCGCCGTCACCCTGGACGCCAAGTTCGGCGACGACCTCGACGCCGACAGTCTCGACCTCGTTGAGCTCGTGATGGCACTCGAAGAAGAATTCGACATCGCTGTGCCCGAGGAAGAACTCGAAGGCGTCGAGACCGTGCAGAACGCCTACGACCTCGTGGCTGGCAAGCTCTGATGTCGGGCGGCCGCAGGGTCGCCGTCACTGGCCTGGGTGTCGTCGCTCCGGCCGGCATCGGGGCCAGCAATTACTGGGACGGTCTGATCGGCCCGCCCGCTCCGGTTGGCCGGACCATCGTGTTCGACGATTGGGACGGCTCTCCCTACTTCGATGGGCCCAAGCAAGCTCGGCGAGCTGATCGCGTCGAGCAGTTCGCGCTCGCCGCAGCAGGCGAAGCTTTCGATCAGGTTGGCGGCGTTGACGCCGTCGCCGTCGACCCTGGGCGTTTCGGCACCATCTTCGCCACCGGCATCGGAGGGCTGCACACGCTCGAAGAGCAGATCGGCATTCACAACGAGAAGGGCCCGCGGCGAGTGTCGCCGTTCCTGGTGCCGATGATGATGGCCAACGCTCCGGGCGCGTCCATTTCGATGCGGTACGGGTTGCAGGGTCAAAGCGAAACCATTGTCACGGCCTGTGCTGCTGGCAGCCATGCGATCAACTACGCGGCGCGCCTCATCAAGTGGGGCATTCTCGATGCTGCTGTCACTGGTGGCTGCGAGTCGGCCGGAACCCCGACCGGGATCGCCGGCTTCGCGAACATGACGGCCCTGTCGTCCGCTGGTGTCAGCCGGCCGTTTGACGTCGACCGCGATGGCTTTGTCATGGGCGAGGGTGGCGCAGTGCTCATTCTCGAAGAATGGTCGGCGGCGGAAGCTCGTGGTGCAAACATTCTCGGCGAGATCCTCGGTGGCGCGAGCAATGCCGACGCGCATCACATCACCGCTCCGGCGCCCGGCGGCGTCGGTGCCATCAAATGTATTGAGCTGGCGCTTGCCGAATCAGGACTTGCCGCCGCCGACGTCAAGCAGGTCAATGCACACGGCACGTCCACTCCGCTGAACGACGCAGCCGAGGCTGCCGCAATCACCCAGGTCTTCGGCGCCCAGGCCGTTCCGGTCACATCGACCAAGGGCATCACCGGCCATGCGCTCGGCGCGGCGGGAGCGCTCGAGGCAGTCGCCGCGCTGCTATCGATTCAGAACGAGGCGATTCCCCCAACGGCGAACACCGTCAACGTCGACCCCGAGATGGACATCGATCTCGTGTTCGGCGCACCCCGCGCATGGGAACCAGGTCCGGTGGTCAGCACCAACTTCGGTTTTGGTGGCCACAATGGAGTCGTCGTCGTCGCTCCGGCCTAGACCCTTGACTGACGTGCGGCCTGCACAGGCGCTCAGCGGTCGGCAAAGACAAACATCAGGTCACAGCTGGTGGCCAGTTCGCCGTTGACCTTGGCTGTACCGGTGCCCTTGCCCGCACGGGCTGACATTCGACCAAGCTCGACCTCGATCACCAACTCGTCACCCGGCACGACCTGACGGCGGAATCGCGCCTTGTCGAGACCCCCGAAGAGCGGCAGCTTGGTAGTGAAGTCGGGGTGGGCCAGTACGGCGCACGCGCCGACCTGTGCAATCGACTCGCACATCAGCACGCCGGGCAGCGTCGGCCTGCCCGGAAAGTGCCCCGGGAAGAAGTACTCGTCTCCGGTTAATCGCCAGATCCCGGTCGCCGACACGCCCGGCTCCAAGGCAGTCAGCTCATCGACGAGCAGGAACGGCGGACGGTGCGGAAGCAGGTCGATCGGTGCAGGCAACGAACTCATCTGCGCATCTTGGCCCAGACGCGGAGCGCCGCCGGTGATCGAGCGGTAGCTCGACCACCGGCGGCGCCGTGTGGGATGTGTTGTTCTTCTCGAACCTCAGCTCAGGAGTGTGCTCGGATCAATGCTCGGCGGGACGAGCACGGCGTCGATGACGTGGATGACACCGTTGCTGGCCTCGACGTCGACGGCAATGACGTTGGCGCCGTTGACGGTCACACCGTCATCGCTGGCGACGAGTTCGATCTCTTCGCCCTGCAGGGTGGCCACAGCGCCGGTAGCGACGTCGGACGACGGCACTTCGGCACCGAGGACGTGGTACGTCAGGACCGCCACGAGGGCGTCCTTATTCTCCGGCAGGAGCAGTGCGTCGACGAGGCCGGCGGGCAGTGCTGCGAAGGCCTCATCGGTCGGAGCGAAGACGGTGAACGGACCTTCGCCCGACAGCGTCTCGGCGAGATCTGCGGCGGTAACTGCAGCGACGAGCGTGTTGAACGAGCCGGCCTCGACGGCGACGTCGACAATCGTGCCGACTTCCATCTCTTCTTCCATCGCCTCTGATTCCATCGCGTCAGCGACAAGCAGGGCAGTGGCGTCGATGCTCGGCGGGACGAGCACGCTGTCGATCACGTGGATGACACCGTTGCTGGCCTCGACGTCGACGGCAATGACGTTGGCGCCGTTGACGGTCACACCGTTTTCGCCGGCGACGAGTTCGATCTCTTCGCCCTGCAGGGTGGCCACAGCGCCGGTAGCGACGTCGGACGACGGCACCTCAGCACCGAGGACGTGGTACGTGAGCACTGCGACAAGCGCAGCTTCGTTCTCCGGCAGCAGCAGTGCGTCGACGAGGCCGGCGGGCAGTGCAGCGAATGCGTCATCGGTCGGAGCGAAGACGGTGAACGGACCTTCGCCCGACAGCGTCTCGGCGAGCCCAGCGGCGGAGACCGCAGCGACGAGGGTGTCAAACGTGCCAGCAGCGATAGCGACGTCGACGATCGTGCCGACTTCGGCTGCTTCGGCGGCTTCAGCTTCGGTGGTGGCGACGTCAGCGTCGTTGCCGTCGCTGCCGCAAGCCGTGAGTGCCAGAACACCGGCGACGAGGCCGGCTGCAAGGCGAGTAGTGGTGGTGCGCTTCATTGGGGGGACTCCTTGAGAGAGATGAATGCTGTTGTTCACGCCGCGTGTGCGACATTGATCTCTCTACGACGCCCGGCGAGTCCCGGATGAAGATTCTTCAAGAAACTTTGGATTCAGTCGTCGCCCGGGCGGCGGTCGACCTCGTTCGCCGGGTCCCCCGTCCAGCCCGGCGGGTAGGTCAGCGCCAACTCTGCCGGTGTCGGCGCGCGTTCCACTCGGGCCGCGTCGGGCAGTTCAGCCATGATCGCCTTCATGATGCGTTTGGTGTCGGCATCGACCGACTTGCCCTTCAATGCAACCGGCGCGCCGACGCTGACACGCACGATGGGCGGATCGGTGAGGTTCAGCATCTTCGGGCCGCGACTCGACCGCGGCCACACTTTCTCTGTGCCCCACAATCCGACCGGGATTACCGTGGCACCCGACATCTGGGCGAGCTGGGCAGCGCCCCAACGCCCGGTGAGCTTCGTCGTGAAGAATGCGGGGCCACGCGGAATGGTTCCCTCGGGCATCATCGCCACCATCTCGCCGCCTTCGAGCGCGTCGGCAGCTGCCTGAAGCGGCTCGTCCGAGCCCGTTCCCCGATCGACTCTGATGCCGCCCATTGCGGTCGCGATCTGTCCGACAACGGGAGCGTCGAAGACTTCCTTCTTGCCCAGGAATCGTGCGGTACGGCCACTCTTGCCGATGACGATCGACATCGCAGAGACGTCGAAGTAACTCCGGTGGTTGGCACACAGGATGACGGGCCCGTCTGCGGGGATGTTCTCGACGCCACTGATTTCGAACCGGGCGTAGGGGTACGCGGCCGGACGAGCCATTTGGAGCGCGAGCCGCTGCACCTCCAGGCCCACCACAGGGATCTTGACGACGCCGGGCGACACGTCAAGGTTCATCGTGGGCCATCGGCGAGCTGCAGCCATCAGCACCATGCGCGGATCAGGGTTGACGACCACCGGGTTGCCGACGGCGTCGAGCATCGGTGTGTCGTACACGCTGTCGGAGTAGGCGTAGCTGTGAGCGAGATCGATGCCATGTTCTTCGGCCCACGCCGTGATGGCTTCAAGCTTGCCTGCGGACCAGACGAAGGGTCCTTCCAGGGTCCCGTCGTAGTTTCCGTCTTCTCGCACGCGGTAACGCGTCGCGACCACATCGTCGAGTCCGAGTCGGTCGGCGAATGGTTTGACCAGGTCATAGGGCGTCGTGGTGGCGAGCACGATGGGCCGGCCAGCTGTGCGATGCATTTCGAAGGCCGCATCGGCAAACGGCTGCACCATGGCGACCAGACGGTCAGCTACCTGATCAGCGGCAGCGCTGACTGCCGCCTGGGAGTGGCCTTTGGCAAGCGTGACCGCCTGGCGTGCGAGCGCCATCGACGGCAACGTCTCGCCAATCGTGTTGAAGAGTCCGAACAGCAACTTTTCGCCGGGAAACGGCTTCGACGACAGTCCTGCCAAACGCATGGCGTCGGCGAAGACCTCCCCGGATGCTCCAGCGAGCAACGTGCGGTCGAGATCAAAGAACGCAGCGCCGTTGTGGGTCTCGACCGCACCGTCCGCTGGCTCGTGAAATGCAGTGCTGTTCGAGGATGCTGACACGCCGTCACTCTATGCTGGCGTGCAGATCAGGACCCGAAAAATGGGAAAGACCCGGATGGGGATCCGGGTCTCTCAACCTGGGAATGTCCGCTGTTGGGGGAACAGTTGTGGACTTCCCGACGAGTGGAACAATGGGGGGTGTTCTCACGTCGACTGTGTTACTTGTGAAAGTATGCACATGCGGAACGTGATCTGCCAAGAAGATAACTGAGATATCTGATATCTTTTTTTGCGATGGATGTCCGGCAGTTATCTACCTTGGTCGCTGTTGCTGACCATGGCACGTTCTCGGCGGCTGCGCGAGCGCTCTTCACCGTGCAATCCAACGTCTCCGCGCACATCGCTCGCCTCGAGAAGGAACTCGGGGTCACGCTGGTCGATCGACAACACGGCAAACTCACCGACGAGGGGGCTCGCGTTGTCGAACGCGCACGGCGCGTCCTCAACGAAGTTGATGACATTGTGGCCGACGTCGCGAGTCGCGACGCCGACATCTCCGGCCAGACGCGCCTCGGCGTCATCGGTACGACTGCGCGCTGGCTGGTGCCCCAGATGCTCGGTCGGCTCGGCACCGAGCACCCTGGCGTCCGCACCGTCATTCAAGAAGGCGCGACCTCGACGCTCATTCCCAACGTGCTGTCCGGTCACCTCAACGCAGCGCTCGTCCACCTCCCGATCGACGACCCAGAATTGGTCATCGAGCCGCTCTTCGCTGAGGACCTGTTCCTGCTCGCCAGTTCAAGCCACCCCCTCGCCGCGCACGAGACCATTCCGCTTCGCGACCTTGATCAGGTCCCGCTGCTGCTCCCCCCGATGGGTTCAGCGCTCCGCAAGGTGCTCGAACGCGCTGCGGCGGCGGCGGACATCACCTTGCGCGCCCAGGCGGAAATCGACGGCGTGCGTCTCCTGGCTTCGCTTGCCTTCGACGGCTTCGGCGCTGCCGTCGTCCCCGCCACGGCGGTGCCCAATTGGCTCACCGGAGCGTTTCGAATGATCAGCGTGCCCGAACTCCCGCGGCGTGTCGTCGCTTTTGTCAGGCGCCGCCGGCCGGGGCCCAACGCGCCGACGCAGGCCACCCTCGAGGTGCTTCAGGCACTCATTGCAGAACGCGGGCACCTGCAAGCCGGCGTCCATCCCGGCACCAGCGCAATCAATCCCCTCCGGACCGATTGAACACCTCCGACACCTCACTGCCGAAACTCTTCGGGTACAGCAGGTGAGCCGCTGCAGCTCTAAGCTGTACTGTCGAGGACAATGACGACGGCACCTCTGCAGGACTCGACGTTCGCGCTCTCACGACTCCTGCCATCGAAGGCACACGCCGACGTCCGCGAGTTCGGCGAACGCACCGTGGTGTGGGTTGAGTTCGAGGACTCTGACGAACTCATCCGTCTCACCTCGGGAACCTCGTCGCTCCTTGCGGTATCAATCGACACTGCGCTCGATCAACGCATTCCCCTGGTGATCATGATGTCGTGCGCCGGCGCCGACATTGTCGAGGGCATCGCAGCGCTGCACGGCTGGGGTCTCGTGGCTGCTGCACTCACGCGCTGCTCAGGCGTCATCCCGACGGCGATCATCGTCGACGGACCAGCCGTGTCCGGACCCGCACTCCTGTTGGGAATTGCCGACATTGCCGTCATGACCGCTGACAGCTACGCGTTCGTGCAGGGTCCCACCATGGTCGAGCAGTTCACCGGTGTCGGAATCGACATCGACGAACTCGGCGGTGCGGCCAACCATGCGCGTTACACCGGCGTGCCATCCGCCGTCGTCCCAGACCGGGCCGCGGCACTTGAGACGGTGGAAACGATTTTGTCGTACCTGCCGAACCATGTCGACGAAGAACCCCCTCGCTGGCCGAACGACGACCCACCGGATCGACGCTGCCCCGAGGCTGGCGAGCAGATTCCGGAATCGTCGACGGGTAGCTACGACGTCCGTCAGGTCGCCGCTGCAATCGCTGACGAAGACTCGCTGTTCGAGCTGCGCGATCGGTGGGCGGCCAACGTCGTCACCGCCTTCGCCACCATCGACGGTCGACCTGTCGGCATCGTGGCCAACCAGCCCATCTCGCTGGCTGGCACGCTCGACATTCCGGCGTCGCAGAAGTCGGCACGATTCGTCGCGTTCTGTGATGCCTTCAACGTGCCGATCATCACGCTGGTCGACACCCCCGGTTTTTACCCCGGCAAGGACCTCGAGTGGCGGGGCATGATCCGTCATGGCGCCCAGCTCGTGTACGCGTACGCCAGAGCCACGGTTCCTCGCATCTGCGTCATCTTGCGCAAGAGCTACGGCGGCGCCTACATCGTGATGGATTCCAAGACGATGGGTAACGACCTCTGCCTGGCATGGCCGTGGGCAGAGATCGCCGTGATGGGTGCCGGACAGGCTGCAGCGATTCTCGCCCGCCGCTCGACACCCGAAGAGAAGGCGGAGTTCGAACGGGACTACGCCGATCGCCTCCTCAACCCCTACGTCGCCGCCGAGCGTGGCTTCATTGACGCCGTCATTGATCCCGCCGACACGCGCGCCGAGATCTCGGCAGCACTCGCCGTGTTGGAAGACAAACGCGAAATGATCGTCGAACGCAAGCACGGCAACACGCCGCTCTAGCGCGCCGAGCTGGAACGGCCGCGTGCCAAGATCAGACGATGCCCGCATATCTGATCGCAGATACCGATGTTCACGACCCTGCCGGCTACGAGCAGTACAAGGCGTTGGCCCGCCCCATCGCCGAGAAGTTCGGTGGTGAGTACCTCGCACGCGGAGGTGAGCTGCGCGTCGATGACGACGATCTCTGGTCGCCGACTCGGATCGTGATCATCTCGTTTCCCGACTTGGCATCAGCACACGCCTTTGTCGACAGCGACGAGTACGCGCCCGTCAAAGAGATGCGCCGAAAGTATTCGAAGTCGACCATTGTCATCGTCGACGACACGATGCCCGTCCCATTGCGCCAGTCGGACGAGTCAGGCACGTAGCCCGCAGCGTCGGTGGTTTCTCTCAACGGTAATCATCCGACAATTTTGCGCATCACCAGACGCCCAGATGCATTTGATCTGGTCCGGCGAATGGGGCTGATCTGCGACCTCTGCAGGTGCGAGCTCCGCCAACAAGTGCGCAACGTTCTCACACGGGTTGGAGCACTCGCCCCGACCGCGAGTATCTTGATGCGTTCGGGCGGGGCGAACCTCTGACCGACAGTTCATCATCGTTCGAGCCCGGAGGAAGCCACAGTGCCCGAAACCATCACCATTACCGACGACCGCACCGGCAAGACCGTCACGGTCCCCATCGAGGGTGGTGTCTTCCCGTCATCGGCTTTGCGTGAGTTGGACCCGACCTTGTACTGCTACGACCCGGCGTACTTGTCCACGGCATCGACCAAGTCCTCGATCACCTACCTGGACGGCGCCAACGGAATCCTCCGGTACGGCGGCTATCCGATCGAGCAGCTGGCCGAAAAGTCCACGTACCTCGAAGTGGCGTACCTGCTCCTCAACGGTGATTTGCCGAACGAGACGCAGCTCACCGAATGGACGCACGACGTCACCCACCACACGTTCATCCACGAGAACATGCGCAAGAAGTTCGCTGAGGGCTTCCACTATGACGCCCATCCCATGGGCATGTTCGTGTCAGCAATCGCTGCGCTCGGCACCTTCTACACCGGCTCCAAGGACGTCGACGATCCCGCACAGCGCAACATCCAGATTCGCCGGCTCATTGCGAAGAGCCCGACCATCGCGGCGATGTGTTACAAGTTCTCCGTTGGCCTGCCCTACAACCAGCCGAGCAACGAGCTGTCCTACGCCGCCAACTTCTTGAACATGATGTGGAAGATCGGCGACTACGAGGTCGACCCGATTCTCGAGCGGGCGATGGATGTGTTGTTCATCCTCCACGCCGACCACGAGCAGAACTGTGGCACCACCGCAATGCGCGTCATCGGCTCCAGCCATGCTGATCCGTACTCGTCAGCTGCAGGCGCAGCCTCGGCGCTCTACGGACCGCTGCACGGTGGCGCCAACGAGGCCGTCGTTCGGATGCTCACCGAAATCGGCTCCATCGACAACGTTCCTGCATTCCTCGAGTCGGTCAAGAACGGCGAAGGCCGGCTCATGGGCTTCGGTCACCGGGTCTACAAGAACTTCGACCCCAGGGCGACGATCATCAAGGAGACCGCCTACAAGGTCTTCGAGGTCACTGGCAAGAACCCGCTGCTCGACGTTGCGCTCAAGCTCGAAGAGGCGGCTCTCGCTGACCCGTACTTCGTCGACCGCAAGCTCTACCCGAATGTCGACTTCTACTCCGGTCTGATCTACCAGGCCATGGGCTTCCCCACGTCGATGTTCACCGTGCTGTTCGCGATCCCCCGCATGGTCGGCTGGCTCGCTCACTGGCAGGAGCTGCTCAACGACCCGGCCCAGAAGATCAGCCGTCCCCGCCAGTGGTACGACGGCCCCGGCGAGCGCAACTACATCGACCTCGCCAACCGCTGACCTCAGCGCCGACGAACAGTACGCAAGCAACACGTTGCGCCGACGAATGCCCTCACAATCGGGGGTGTTCGTCGGCGCAACGCTTTTTCAGGGTCTGGTAATCAGAGGGTCGCGAGGACCGTGTTGAACGTCTGGCTGGGGCGCATGATGGCGCTGGCCTTGACTGCGTCGGGGTAGTAGTAGCCGCCGATGTCTGCCGGGCTGCCCTGGACTGCGCAGAGCTCGTCAACGATCTGCTGCTCGTTGGCGGCAAGCTCCGCCGCGATGGGAGCGAACTTCGCAGCAAGCGCTGGGTCGTCGGTCTGCCCTGCCAGCGCTTGGGCCCAGTAGAGCGCGATGTAGAAGTGGCTGCCGCGGTTGTCCAGGCTGCCGAGACGACGTGCCGGTGACTTGCCGTTCTGCAGCAACTGTCCTGTGGCCGCATCGAGTGTCTCGCCCAAGATCTTCGCGGTCTGGTTCCCGGTGACCTCTGCGAGATGCTCGAACGACACCGCGATCGCCAAGAACTCACCGAGGGAGTCCCAGCGGAGGTAGTTCTCCTTGACCAACTGTTGAACGTGCTTGGGGGCCGAGCCGCCTGCGCCGGTCTCGAAGAGTCCTCCACCGTTGAGAAGCGGGACGACCGACAGCATTTTGGCGCTCGTGCCGAGCTCGAGAATCGGAAACAGGTCGGTGTTGTAGTCACGCAACACGTTGCCCGTGACCGAGATCGTGTCTTCGCCGGCGCGCATGCGGTCGATTGAGTACTTCGTGGCATCGACCGGCGACATGATCTCGATGGTCAAACCACTGGTGTCCCCCACCAGATCACGGTCCTGCAGATACTCGTTGACCTTGGTGATCAACTGGGCGTCATGGGCACGGTTCGCGTCGAGCCAGAACACAGCCGGAACACCGGTGGCGCGAGCACGACTCACCGCGAGGCGGACCCAGTCGCGGATCGGCTCGTCCTTGACCTGGCAGGCACGAAAGATGTCACCCTCAGCCACTGCGTGTTCCATCACGGTGCTGCCGGACAACACATCAACAACGCGGATCGTGCCGGCCGAGGGCGCTTCGAAGGTCTTGTCGTGACTGCCGTACTCTTCTGCCTTCTGCGCCATGAGCCCCACATTGGGAACGGTGCCCATCGTGGTCGGGTCGTAGGCGCCATTTGCGATGCAATCATCGATAACTACCTGGTAGATCCCTGCATAGCTACTGTCGGGGATCGTTGCCTTGACGTCTTGCTGGTCGCCTGCGGCGTTCCACATCTGACCCGATGTCCGAATCATGGCAGGCATCGAGGCATCGACGATGACGTCGCTCGGCACGTGCAGGTTGGTGATGCCGTTGTCTGAGTCGACCATGGCGAGGTCAGGACCGTTCTCGATCGCCGCAGCGATGTCGGCCTCGATCTGGGCCTGCTTGTCGGCGGGCAGGTTCGACAGCGAAGAGATGACATTGCCAAGACCGTTGTTCGGGTTGGCGCCCGCTGCCGCGAGCGCGTCGCCGTGCTCGGCAAACACATCGGAGAAGTACGCACGGACTGCGTGGCCGAAGATGATGGGGTCCGAGACCTTCATCATCGTCGCCTTCAGGTGGAGCGAGAACAACACGTCCTTTGCCTTCGCATCTGCGATTTGGTCAGCGAGAAACGCACGCAGCGCGTCGACACTCATCACGGTGGAGTCAATGACTTCGTCGGCCAGCACCGGAATCGATTCCTTCAGGATCGACACCGAGCCGTCCGCAGCCACGTGCTCAATACGCAGCGTTCCGGCTTCGGACACCGTGACAGACTGTTCGTTGTGGGCAAAGTCGCCGCTCGACATCGTGGACACGTGGCTCTTGGAGTCACTTGACCAGGCGCCCATGGAGTGCGGGTTGGCCTGCGCGTAGTCCTTGACCGCCTTTGGTGCGCGACGGTCGGAGTTGCCCTGGCGGAGGACCGGATTGACCGCCGAGCCCATTGCCGTGCCGTAGGCGGCCTTGGTCGCCTGCTCGTCGTCGGTCTGGGCATCATCGGGATACTCCGGCAGGTCGTATCCCTGCGCCTGGAGTTCAGCGATAGCGGCTTTCAGCTGGGGCACAGAGGCCGAGATGTTCGGCAGCTTGATGATGTTTGCTTCAGGCGTCAGTGCCATCTCACCGAGTTCGGCCAACGCATCGGGAACGCGTTGCGCATCGGTCATCCGTTCCGGAAAGGCAGCCAGGATTCGCGCGGCGAGGGAGATGTCACGTGTCTCGACGCCAACATTTGCGGCACCAGCAAACGCCTCGATCACCGGCAGCAGCGAGTACGTCGCAAGCGCCGGGGCTTCGTCCGTGAACGTGTAGATGATCTTCGAATTGCTCAATGTGGGATCCTTCTTCGGGCAGCGACTGCAGGCAGCAGACGACTGGACACTTGTCTTTCACTTGTCTACCACGATTTTCACGCGCTTTCCCAGCCCGTCGTGAACGATTCGTCATCTCTACCGCCTCATCCACACCCCAACCGGGCACAAGCACCACGCTCGCTGAAGCGACGCGCCCGACGGGCATCTACGCTGCCCTCCAATGGACTTCGACTGGACCTCGGAACAACTCGAACTGCGTGCACGCGCCCGCGAAGTGGCAGCCGGCGGTGTTGCCAAGTACGGGCGGCACAACGATTCGTGGATGAACGGCTATTCCAAGGAGTTCGCCAAGGAAATGGCCGAGAACGGCTGGATCGGCATGACCTGGCCCACCGCATTCGGCGGCGGCGGTCAGCCCGCAATCAACCGACTGATTGTCGGCGAAGAGATGATTGCCGCCGGCGCGCCGATCGCGTCAATGTGGTTCGCCGATCGGCAGATGGGCCCGTCGCTGATCACGTACGGAACAGCTGACCAGCAGGCTGAGTTCCTTCCGCCGATGCTGTCCGGTGAAGTCACCTGGTGTATCGGCATGTCCGAGCCCGATTCAGGGTCAGACCTTGCCTCGCTCACCACAACAGCCGTGCGCGATGGCGACCACTTCGTCGTCAACGGTCAGAAGATCTGGACCAGCTTCGCCGCTGACGCTGACTACTGCTACCTCATCTGCCGGACCACCTCCGACGGGCCGCCGCACCGCGGCATCTCCGAGGTCATTGTCCCGATGGACACACCCGGCATCGAGATCCGTCGCATCAAGGACATGACCACCAACGAGCACTTCTGCGAGGTGTTCTTCACCGACGCACGCGTGCCCGTCGAGAATCTCGTCGGCGTCGAGGGCGCTGCTTTCAAACAGACGATGACCCAGCTCGAGCATGAGCGCGGCGGCATCGATCGACTCGTGTCGAACAAGGCGCTCTTCGACATGGCGGTCGAGCGAGCCGACACGACCGATGCCAAGGTTCGCCAAGAGATCGCACAGCTCGAGATCGGGTACCGCCTCGGACGCATCTTGGTGACACGCGAGACGCTGCGCCAAGCGCCCAAGGGATTCTCCGCTGCAACCAAGTGCTTCTGCACCGAACACGAGCAGCGCGTCGCCGACTTCGTTGCACGCACATTCGGCGCCGACGCGCTGTTGTGGGACGACGTGACGCAGGGCCTCGCCTACGGTCCCGGCTACACGATCATGGGCGGCACCTCGAACATCATGCGCAACATCTTGGGCGAGCGCGTGCTCGGCTTGCCTCGCGAACCGCGCAACTGACCTGGCCCCGCCGCTGCACACGCTGACGTCGGCGACACCGAACGAAACGGCGCCTGCGATCAGGGCCGAATGGCGGTCCGCAACACGACCTCGCCCGAGGAACCCTGTCCGGGATCGTTCCCACCGGCCGCTTCTTCGAGGGTGATCGTGAAAAGTTCGATCCGATCGAGTTCGACCCCCGCCCACAGCGTGACGTTGCTGCCCTCGTGGAACGTGCCCACCGGAAGCAGATCGCCATCGGCAGTGCGCACCCAGCCCTCATAGAACTTTCCATCATCGCGCCGCGGGAGTCCAGGTGCGTCAAGATCAATTCGCAGCCCGGAGTCGAATGACGTGACGTCGATGTTGCCTCCCACATCCGGCACCAGCCCGGTCGAGGTGAGCTCAGCAGAGAACGCGTCGGTACCAATCTCGGCACCGCTGAGTGCACTGAGGACGATGATGCCGCCGAACAGGAACGTGATCGCGGCCGCTGCGCCGACGAGCGCTGGGCGGAACCACGTACGACGAGGAGCAGCCCCGAGCGACACCGGGCTCGACACCGGGTCGGGGTCGTCTCCGAGGGTGGCTTCGCTGCGAACCGCAGCGACGACTCGATCACTGAGTCCGGATGGCGGCTCGACCCACGTCGATGCGTCAGCGAGCAACGCCACAATGTCGGCATCGAGCACGCCGTCCAGATTGTCTGAGTTGTCGGAGTTGTTGCTGTCGTTCATCGCCCTGCCCGGTTCCGGAGCGTCATGTCCTGATCATCGCTACGTCGCGAATCGCCAAACGGTTCGGGGTGTCGATCTGCTGCATGCCGCATCACTGGTCGACGTCCTGTCGGAGGTGGCCGAGTCGCGTTGCCAGACGTCGGTGCGCACGATGCGAACGGGACTTCACCGTGCCGACCGCAACGCCGAGCTGCTCGGCGATTTCACTGTGCGTGTGACCCTGAAGGTGCTGCAGCCGGATGACCTCGCGTTCGTTTGGATCAAGGCTGTCGATCGCTGTTCGCACGCTCCATACGGTCTCGATCTGTTCGGCACTTGGCGGCAATGTGACGAGCGCACTGTCTGACGGGTCGGCATGATCAATCGCCTCGGTCGGGCGCCGCTGCTCTTTGCGGAGCGCATCGATGGCAGCGCGGCGAGCGATCGTGGCCAACCACGGTGCAAAATCCCGACCTGCATCGAAGTGATCGGCATGACGCCACGCCTGGAGAAACACGTGCTGCGTGACGTCTTCGGCACGTTGCCCGTCACCCAGTATCCGGTGGGCGACGGTGAATACCAGCCCGCCGAATCGCTCGTACATCGTGCGCACTGCGTCTTCGTCGCCGTCACGGAAGGCAAGCGCAAGTTCGGTGTCACGTTGTACCTCGTGCGGCGGACGGAACTGCTCCATGACCGACGCCAGCGTATTCGTTCCAAGCGTCCAAACTACGGACACGCGCGACGGGAAAGCCCCGGTCGCGTGCTCGACCGAAAACGACAACGGCCCGCAACACCATTGGTGTTCCGGGCCGAACTGGTCGTTGTGGTGGGCATGACGGGACTCGAACCCGGGACCTCTACCGTGTCATGGTAGCGCTCTAACCAACTGAGCTACACGCCCGTAGCGGACGACAGAATACCACTTACACACCCGCTCCCCACCCGGGCTGCCAGCTTTCGATTCGGGACTGTGGAACGGCGCTACGTTCGAGATCGTGACCGAATTCGACCTTGCCCTCACCATTCTTCGCCTTGCCGCTGGCCTCACCTTGGCAGCACACGGCGTCAACAAGATCAAAGGTGGGCTTGACGGTGTGGCCGGATGGTTCGACAGCATGGGGATGCGTCCAGGAAAGATCCACGCCCGATTCGCTGCATTCGGAGAGGTACTCGCCGGCCTGTTTCTCGCTGCCGGCCTCCTCACGACATTTGCCTGCTTGGGCTTCGTGGGGCTGATGACCGTTGCCGCGGTCACCGTGCACGTGGAGAAGGGTTTCTTCATCCTCGATGAGGGTTGGGAGTACGTGTTCATCCTCAGTGTGATTGCCATCACGATTGCCCTACTCGGGCCAGGCGGCTGGTCCCTCGACGCTGCGGTCGGCATCGACGACGACCTCGACGGCTTTGTCGGCTTGGCAATCGCTGGTGGCGGCGGGCTTGTGGCGGCGGCCGGGTTGCTCGCTGCGTTCTACCGGCCGCCGAAGGCCAACACGGAGACCGACGCCTGACGCTCAGTCGCGCAGGCGAACCGAAATGTCGTTCGCCATCAGCCGACCAGAGCGGGTGAGCACCACACGCTCGGGTTCCGTCGGATGCTCGACGACCATGTCACCCACCAATTCCAGCGTTGCCTCGTCGAAGGCTGATCGCTCGACACCGTCGCGCGTGCGCAACGTCAACTGCTGGCCCTCGGATCGACGTTGATTGACATCGAGCGTCTCCGACGAAGCCTCGACCGAGACACCGGCATTCACCGCGTCGATGTAACGGTCGGGGGTGCGGATGTTCCACCACCGGCGACCGTCGGCGTGTGAGTGCGCAGCACACCCAAAGCCGCGATAGTTCTGCTGACGCCAGTACAGAAAGTTGTGCCGCGACTCATGTCCGGGCACAGCCCAGTTCGACACCTCATAGTTGGCAAGGCCAGCCGCTGTCAGCTGTTCGTCGACGAATTCGTATTTGTCCGCTTGATCGTCGTCATCGGGGTGGCGATCCGGCTGAGCCGCAAGCGGGGTTCCGGCCTCGACCGTCAGCCCATACGCCGACACGTGAGGCGGGTCGAGCGCCAGCGCACCAGCGACCGTGTCTTGCCAGTCGACCATCGACTCGCCGGCCGCTCCGTAGATCAGGTCGAGATTGAATGTGGGCACGCCAACATCCCGAATCGCCTCGACCGACCGAGCGACGTTGTCTCGATCGTGAGTCCGCCCGAGAGCGGTCAACACGTGTGCGGACATCGATTGCACGCCGACACTCACTCGGTTCACTCCCCCATCGACAAACGAGCGCAGCATGGCCACGTCGACATCATCGGGGTTGCACTCGACGGTCACTTCTGCGTCGGGTGAGCGCGGGATCGACCCGATGACATCCGCGAGGTCATCGGGCGGCACCAGCGTCGGAGTCCCACCGCCGACAAAGATCGTGTCAGCGACCGGCATGCCCCCTTCAACGGCACGGCCGATCTCACGGCGCAGCGCCGCGAGATACGCATCAATGAGGTGGTGCCGATCGGTCCAGGTCGCAAACGCGCAGTAGTCGCATTTCGATGAGCAGAACGGAATGTGGAGATAGACGCCAAACATCAGCGTTCTTGGTGCCCCATGAGATCAGGGTACGACGAGGCCGGGCGAGCGGCGCCGGCTCGACGCGCGATCAGACCGGCCTGAAGAGCAAGTCGAGCGCCGCGAGGCGGTCTCCCACCTGGTCGACCGGCACATCAAGCATCGCCGCAATAGCGCGTGTGTCGTCGCCGCGAACCGTGATGACCCGGCCGTTGAAGTCTTGACGCTGCACCTGGATGAGACGGAGGTACCGCGCCAGCATCTCGAAGGGCGATCCGCTCAACTGCACAAGCTTCGACACATCAATAGCCAGCCTCTTATTGGTCGGCGAATCGATGGCCGCCGCCTCAAAACCGGTCGCTTCCCGCGGGAGCAACTGCTCGATCGGCACGTTGTAGAACTGGGCCAGCCGATCGAGGCGCGGGACCGACAACGCCCGCTCGCCACGTTCGTAAGCGCCCAAGACAGAGGCCTTGAATTCTTGCGTCGACTGAGCTTCGACTTCCTGCAGCGACAGCCGCTTTTGCTTACGGATCACTCGCAGCCGCTCGCCCACCTGTTGACTGTACGCCGAGGGAGCATCGTCGTCGAGAATCACCATGAAAAATCAGCCTCGCAGCAGTCGTGCCCGCCACTAAACCGCGGAGCGTGTTGATCTGGTCACCTGATTCTAGATCGAATCGGAGCCGAACCCACGCTTCAGCGGGAGTTCGACACACAGAGAGTGGCCGCCACGAGGACTGCCGTTTCGGTGCGCAGAACGTTGTGACCCAGTTGGACCTGGGCGGTGGCAATGGCGAGTTCGCTCGGCGACCACCCGCCCTCCGGGCCGACCGAGATGAACGTGTCACCAACTGCGATATCGCGTCCGCCGGGCTCAGCGACGACCGACGATGCCAGCACATCGAGCGCGGGCACCGGTGGTCGCACCTCGGGCAGCCAGACCCGGCGGCTCTGCCGGGCTGCCTCGTGTGCGATGCGATTGAGCCGCTCGACCTGCTTCGCTGCGCGCTCGGCCTTCCATCGCACCACCGAACGTTCGGCGTGGAGGAATTGCACGGTGTCAATGCCAATTTCGACAGCCTTCTGGACCAACCAGTCAACTCGATCGCCCTTCGGAATTGCTGTCGCGATGGTCAGCGGTGGATGCGGTCGCGGTGTCACCACAACGGGACCGACGGGTTCGAGCGCGAGCGAGCCCCCTGCATGAATCACCCCCGCCAGCCTCCAGCGACCAACTCCATCGCTGACACTGACGCGCTCGCCCTCGCTCAGCCGCAACACCCGCGTCAGATGGTGTTCCGTATCGCTGTCGAGGACGATCGGGCCATCGATGTCAAGAACGTCACCGGCGACGAAGATCTGCGTCGACGCCGACCGACGCTCCTCGTCAACGGTCATGATGTCAACCGATCAAGAAAACGCCGACTTGATTCGCGAGAACAAGCCCTCTTTGCCGTTGCCGACAACTTCGCCCCGCCCCTCGGCGTACGAGGTCAGCAAAGCAACTTCGTCATCGGTCAGCTTCGTGGGCACATCGACGCGGATGCGCGCGATCAGGTCGCCACGCCCGCGGCCGTGAAGGTGCGGAACGCCGCGTTGGCGCAGCACAAACTCCCGGCCCGACTGTGTGCCTGCAGGAACAACCAGGGCTTCATCGCCGTCAAGCGTTTCGAGAGTGAGCGACGTGCCGAGCGAGGCCTGCGCAATCGAGATACCGACGTCGGTGACAAGATCGTTCCCATCGCGCTCGTACCGCTCGTGCGGTGCCACTCGCAGATGCACATAGAGATCCCCGTTGCCGCCGCGGCGCGGGCCCGCTGCCCCACGCCCGGTCAGCCGCAGCGTGGACCCGGTGTCGACGCCCGCGGGGACATCGACCTGATACGTCTTGTCGACGGTGACACGACCTTGGCCACGACATGCTGAGCAGGGAGTGGCGATGACTTCGCCCATGCCGCCACACCGGCCACACGGGCTTGCGGTGACCATCTGACCAAGCAGGCTCTGACGCACGCGCTGCACTTGTCCCGAACCGCCGCAGTCGCTGCAGCTGACCGGCTTGGTTCCCTCGCCCGCACCGCTGCCATCGCAGTCGTCGCACCGAACCGGCAGTTTCAAGTCGACGCTGACTTGGTCGCCGAACACCGCTTGCTCCAGCGTCAGGTCAGCGACAATCTCAAGGTCTTGGCCGCGTGGCGGTCCACTCGGACCACGCTGGCGAGCACCCCCGCCGCCGCTGAAGAACGCGTCGAAGATGTCGCCAAGACCGCCGCCGAACATGTCCTCGCCCGACTGGCCCCCGCCGGAGCCGCCGCCGACACCGGCTTCGCCGAACTGGTCGTAGCGCTGACGCTGCTGGTCGTCGGAGAGCACCTGATAGGCACGAGCGACTTCTTTGAACTGCGCTTCTGCTTCCGCATCGTCCGGATTCGCGTCGGGATGAAGCTCGCGGGCGCGTTTTCGGTATGCCTTCTTGATTTCGTCCGCGCTCGCGCCGCGCGAAACACCCAAGAGTTCGTAGAAGTCAGCCATGACGCCCTACATGATGCCGTGAAAAGTGCGGTGCGAGACGGTCGGACTGGTGGCCGACCGAGACATCAGCCCTCTTCGATGCGGTGACCGAGCTGTTCGCTGACGACTTCGACCGTGGCAAGCGCCTGGGGATAGTTCATCCTGGTCGGCCCGAGCACACCGACTGAACCCAGGTGCTCACCGTCGACCACAACCGGTGCGACCACGACCGAGCAGGCCGACAGCGGCTCAACTCCGTGCTCGAGCCCAATGGCAACCGACATACCGCGGCCAACAATGTCACTGACGAGCGAGACCACGACGAACTGCTGCTCCAGGGTGTGCAGTACCGACCTGACGACCTCAACCGCATCGAACGCGTCGGCCACGGCAGACACACCACCGGTAAACACCTGATCGCCCGCACCCAGTTGCAAGAGCCCTTGCAGGCCGGCCTGGGTCAGCCGATCGACCGATGCATCGCTGGTTGGGCTGACCTGCGTCACCGCGCCGAGCACCGAGCCCGACAGTCCTGCTGACAAGTGAGCCGACGCCGTAGCGAGGCAAACATCGTCGTCGAGTTCGTCAATCTCAATACTGACGTTCTCGACCGTGCCATTGGCGAACACGGCGACGACGGTCGCCATCGTCGATGACAGCGAGACAATCTGGACACGGCGAATCGGGATGGCTTCCGCCTTCGGGCCAACGACGACCGCGGCGTTGTTCGTCAGTTCGGCGAGCAGATTCGACGTCTGGTGCAGCATCTCTTCGAGCCGACCGTGGGCTGCGGAGAAGAAGTCACCGACCTGGCGGGTCGTGGCTTTGTCGAGGCGGCCAGGCGTTGTGAGATGGTCGACGTAGTACCGGTACCCCTTGTCGGTCGGGACGCGGCCCGCCGAGGTGTGCGGCTGCACCAAAAAACCTTCGGACTCAAGATGGCTCATCTCACTGCGCACGGTCGCCGAGGAGACCTGAATGTTTCGCGCTGCAGCGATATGCGTCGATCCGACCGGCTGCGCGGTGGCGATGTACTCCTGGATCACCGCGCTGAGAATGGCGGTCTTGCGATCGTCCAACATTGTGGAGGTCATCCTACTTCGCCCGCCGATGAGCCAGATCGGCGCTCACGCGTCGCGCAGCATTCGGAGTCGGCGGAGGGCTTCCTCGCGTTCAACTCCATGGTCCACCATCGGCTCGGCGGAAGTTTTCACCCAACGGTCGACATATTCACCGCGACGGTCGTACCGCTCTTGCTGCGTCGTCGGATTGAACACACGAAAGTATGGCGATGCATCGGTGCCCGTGCCGGCAGCCCATTGCCAGCCGTGATTGTTGGAGGCAATGTCGCCGTCGAGCAGGTGCTGCATGAACCACCGCGCACCCCACTGCCAGGGCAGGTGCAGATCCTTGACGAGAAAGCTCGCCACGATCATGCGGACTCTGTTGTGCATCCAGCCCGTCGCGAGGAGTTGACGCAGACCAGCGTCGACGATGCCAAAACCGGTCTCGCCTGCCGTCCACTGATCGAAGCGGCGGCGTGCGGCGGTGTCGGTGTCGACGGGCATTGCATCGAATCGGGTATTGAGGTTCTTCCAGGCGGTGTGGGGCTGGGTGAACAGCACGTCGGCGTAGAAGTCGCGCCATGCCAGTTCGCTCGAAAACACCATGGCGCCGTCGTCCTTCGGGCCCGACAGATCCAGATCCGCCAAGAGCGTGCGGGGGTGGATGGTGCCCCACTTCAGGTCAGGGGACAAGTGACTGGTGCCGGCAAGCGCCGGCTGATCGCGCAAATCGTTATAGGCACTGACGCCCGATCGCATCGTGCCGTCCGCAGCAGAGGCCGCGTCGAGAAACGACGCCCAACGATCAAGTGCAGCAGCCTCACCAACAGACGGCAGGCGGCATCCTGGCTCCGGCGGGTCGAAGAGCGGGTGGCAGTATTCATCCAGTGCCGATGTCGGTGCCCAGGCCATGTCGCCGCCAGGGTCCGGGGCCGGAGGCTCCACACCGGCCTGTCGCCAGATCTTCGAGAACGGAGTGAACACCTTGTACGGGGTGCCGTCCCCCTTGAGTACGCGACCAGGATCGACGGCATACGGCGAACCGACGCCGGTGAGCGAACGTCCCTGTTCGGCCAACGCTGCCGCGACCAATGTGTCGCGTTGCCGGCCGTAGGGCGCATAGTCCCGACTCACGTACACGGTGCTCGCATCGAACGCAGCAGCAATTGCCGGAACCTCGACGGCTGGGTCGCCGTGTCGGATCAGCAACCGAGATCCAAACCGGTCGCGAATCTGTTGGTCGAGATGATTCAGGATCCCATGGAGCAAGGCTCGCCGAGGCGCTCCGGCGCGAGCGAAGCCTGGATCAATGACGAAGAGCGGCACCACGGTCTGGTTGTCGGATCCGGCGGCGAGCAACGCTGGAAGGTCGCCAATCCGAAGATCCCGACGGAACCACATGAGCGAGCGCTTAGTCACTGCTCGTTTCTACCGCGTCCATGCGCACGGCGTCGCTTTCAACTGCCGATCACTCGACGCCACCAAGCATTCCGGAAGACACCGTGCGGGTCGAGACGTGTGGCCAAGTCAACGAAATCGTCAAACATCTCGTATGCCGTCGCCGGATCGAAGAGTTCGGCGTGAAAAAACTTGCCCCAATGCGGCCGCGGCGCAAAGGGTTCGAGTGCCTGCTGCACAGTCCGGACCGCGTTGTCGTTGTCCCCGGCAAACCACGTGAAGTGAAAGCCGACCGATGCGCGGTGATAATGCGGGCTCATCCACATCTCATCGGCCGCAATCGCCCGCACCTCAGCAACCATCAAGCGGTCGGAGAAGTCGGCAGACGCCCGACGAAGAGCATCAAAGGCCGCGTTCCCATCGACGGCGTCGACAAAAAACTCAGACTGGACTTCGTTGCCTGCGCTCGGAGTGAAGCCCATCCGGAAGTGCGGCAGACGCTCGCTCCACAGCCCGGGCTCACCCAATTGTCTGGTGCACGACGACGCGTCGAGACCTGGGACGGGGTGGTGTTGCATCGTTGCGGCCGGAGCATCAAGAAAGGTCGACCGCGGCGACATTGATCGGTCGCTTCCGTCGGTACGACGCTTGATCCACACCTGCCCAACCTGTCCTCCCAGCGAGCCGGCGAACGTCGTGAAGATGCTCACGCTGTAGGCGGCGTTCAGAATCATGCCGAGTTGATCAACGGCGAGGTCGAGCGGCAAGTCGTCATACACATGCTGCGCAATGTCGTAGTCGAAGTCAACATCGAGCGTGACTGTGGTGATCATGCCGAGGGCACCCAGTGACACCACCATGCCCTCAAAGTCAGGCGTCTGCCGATCGACACCGATGATCTCGCCGGACGACGCAATGAACTCGAGCCCGGCAACCGACGTCGCGAGATTCCCGTGCGCCGCGCCCGAGCCATGAGTCCCTGTCGAGATCGCGCCGGCGACCGAGATGTGCGGCAAGGAGGCAAGGTTGCGCAGCGCCGCACCGTGTGGGCGCAGCGACCGAGCAACATCTGCATAGAGCGCTGTGCCGGACACGGTGATCGACCGCGCGTCGGCATCGAACTCCGGCGGTCGGTCGATGTCGCTCAGGTCGATCAGATCAACCGCATCAGCGATGTCCGTGAACGAGTGTCGGGAACCGATGCCACGCACGCTCGGGGACTCGCGCACGATCGACGCTGCCTCATCAACGGTTCGCGGCCGATGAATCGTTCCGGCATAGGAGTGGTTGCCCGCCCAGTTCGTTTCGCTTGTCGTCGACGGACCCTGAGTCATTGTCCGTCATTCTCCCGCACACGGCCGCGTTCGTCGATCATCGCGCCAGAGCAGTCTCAGCACGCCGCCGCGCCGTCGCCAGCCAGTACACGCTGGCGGCTGCGACGACCAACAGGCTGATCACGCTGCCATAGCCAAGTGCCCATTCCACGCTGACCTGATCGGCGATGACACCGGTGATGGGCCCGCCGATCGGCGTCGAACCGAGAAACACGACTGCTTGGAGTGCCATCAGGCGGCCGCGCATATCGCTGGGACTCTCTTGTTGCATGATCGCGTTCGCCGCGGTGATGAAGCCTGAAGCTCCAAGTCCCATCGGCATCGCCCACAGAAACGCCACCCAGATGTTGGGCGCCCAGGCAATTCCAATCGCGGTGACCGACAACACGACCGCGTTACCGAAGTACCAGCGCAAGCTCACGTGGCGGAGACGCGCCGTGAGGAGCGCGCCGGTCAGCGAACCGACCGACATCACGCCGAGCACATAGCCAAAGGATTGGTCTCCACCCCACTTCAGATCAGCGAGTTTCGGGAAGACCACCTGCTGGTTGAACGCAAAGGTCGACACGACGAGCAACACAACAAACAGCACCAGGAGGTTGCGCCGCCCGACGATGAAGCGCAGTGCGTCTCGCACCGGCTGGCCGCCCTTTGGCCGAGGCGGAGAGGAATGCATCTCGTTGGTCCTGAGCGCGGTCAGCGAGAAAATGATTGCCGAGAACGTGGCACCGTTCAGGAGAAAACACACACCTGTACCCAAGGCTCCAACGAGCACCGCCCCGATCGCCGGCCCGACGATGCGCGATGACGTCATCACCGCGGTATTCAGCGATGTGGCGTTGGTGATCTCTTCGGGCGGCACCAGTTCGGTGACGAGGCTCCGCCGGGCAGGATTGTCGAACGCATTTGCCACACCGAGCGCCAACGACATCGCGTACACCAGCGGCAGGTTGATCAGTCCGGTCACGTCGAGCAGACCAATGGCAAACGCCTGCGCCGCCATCGCCGACTGCGTGACGATCGCCATTTTGCGCTTGTCGAGCGCATCAGCAATCGACCCTGCCCACGCACCGAGAAACAACATCGGGAGGAACTGCAGGCCGATGCTGATGCTGACCGACGTCGATTCGCCGGTGAGCCGGAACACCAGAAGTGACATCACCGTGAGCTGCATCCAAGTGCCCACGTTCGAAACAAGAAGCCCCCCGAAAAAGAGCCGCACGTTCCGGTATTTCAGTGACCGAAAGGTGGTGGCTCCGAATCGAGACCGTTCGATCGGGGAACCGCTGGCAGGTCGCCGAGACGATCGAGATGCCACCGGATCACGAGGATCAGTTGGCAAGGAGCTCACAAGGTGCATCGTTAGCACGCACACCCGATGCTTGACGATGCGGTGCCTGACCCGCCGCCGTCCTGTCGCCGACTAATCGTCGAGCTTGAGCGCGTCGATGAAGACGTCGCCGGGCACTTCGACCCGACCGATCGACTTCATCTTCTTCTTGCCCTCTTTTTGCTTCTCGAGCAGCTTGCGCTTCCGCGTGATGTCACCGCCGTAACACTTGGCCGTGACGTCCTTACGCTTGGCCTTCACCGTTTCGCGGCTGATGATCTTGCCGCCGATTGCTGACTGGATCGGCACATCAAACATCTGTCGCGGGATGAGCTCTTTGAGCTTCTCGCACATACGGCTGCCGTAGGCGTAAGCCTTGTCACGGTGCACGATCGTGCTGAAGGCATCAGCCGGGATCGCGTTCAGGAGCAGGTCGACCTTGACTAAATTGCTCTTGCGGTAACCGGCGAGCTCGTAGTCGAGGCTGGCATAGCCCTTCGTCCGCGACTTCATCTGGTCGAAGAAGTCGACAACCACTTCGGCGAGCGGCACCTCGTAGACGAGTTCCACCCGCTCAGGCGAGAGGTACTCCATCTTCTTCATCTCGCCCCGCCGGGTCTGGCAGAGATCCATCAACGGTCCCGTGTAGTCGGTAGGCGTGATGATCGAGAGCTTGAAGAACGGTTCCTCGACGAAGTCGATGCTCTGCGCTTCGGGCAGATCGGCTGGGTTGTCCACCTTTATCTGCGTACCGTTGGTCTTGGTCACGAGGTACTCGACGCTCGGGGCGGTGGCGATGAGTGCGAGGTCGAACTCGCGCTCGAGACGTTCCTTGACGATCTCCATGTGGAGCAGGCCAAGGAATCCACATCGGAAACCGAAGCCGAGCGCGCCCGATGACTCGGGCGTGTAGGTGATCGAGGCGTCATTGAGCTTGAGCTTGCCGAGCGCTTCGCGCAGCGTCTCGAAGTCGTCACCATCGATCGGGAACAAGCCGGAAAACACCATCGGCAGCGGCTCGCGGTAGCCAGGAAGCGCTTCGGTCGAGCCGTGCACCGCGGTGGTGACAGTTTCGCCCGACTTGGCATCGCCCACTTCCTTGATGCCCGCAATGAGATACCCGACCTCGCCCGGACCGAGCTCTTGACATGGCGTCATCACGGGCTCGCGCGCACCGATCTCGATCGCCTCGTGCTGGGCGCCCGCGTTGATGAACTCGACCTTCGTGTTGGCCTGCAGCTTGCCGTTCATGATGCGGATCGACGAAACGACGCCGCGGTATTGGTCGAACTGGGAATCGAAGATCAGACCTTGGAGCGGAGCATCCGGGTCGCCCAGCGGTGCGGGAATGCGCTCGATGATGGCGTCGAGCAGGTCGGGTACACCGACGCCGGTCTTGGCTGACATTGGGATGATCTCGTCGCGCGGGATCCCGAGCACGGTCTCGATCTCACCTGCGTAACGGTCGACGTCGGCGGCAGGCAGATCGATTTTGTTGAGCACTGCCACGATCTCAAGGTCGTTCTCGAGGGCCAGGTAACAATTCGCAAGCGTCTGGGCTTCGATGCCCTGCGCAGCATCGACAACGAGCACCACGCCTTCACACGCGGCCAGGCTGCGGCTGACTTCGTATCCGAAGTCAACGTGTCCCGGCGTGTCGATGAGATGGAACGTGTGTCCCTTCCATGGGACGCGGACGTTTTGCGCCTTGATCGTGATGCCACGCTCACGCTCAAGGTCCATTGAGTCGAGGTACTGGGCCTTCATGTCGCGTGTCTGCACCGCCCCAGTGATCTCGAGGATGCGGTCCGACAGCGTCGATTTACCGTGATCGATGTGCGCGATGATCGAGAAGTTCCGGATCTTGTCCAGAGTCAGCGCTGAGTTGGTGCCGTTCATGACGTACCCAACGCTATCTGGCAGCGGTTGCGGTGAGCTTGTCCCGTCCCTGCTGCGACTCAATCTCATCGTGAATCAGCAACTTCGAGGACCATTGGCGCACACGTTGGGGGTTCCGATGCCGGTCGGTAGAGTTTCACGGCTGTTCGGCGCTGCCCTCTGTGGCCCGACAAGATCGAAGAAAAAGGCATCACCCACATGGCAAACATCAAGAGCCAGAAGAAGCGCATCCTCACCAACGCCAAGAGCGCTGAGCGCAATAAGGCCGTTCGTGCCGAGGTGAAGACGCGTGTGAAGGCCGCCCAGGCCGCGGTCGGCACCGACGGCGAGACCGAAGCCCTTCGTCTTGCAATCAAGCGCATCGACAAGGCGGCCCAGAAGGGCGTCATGCACAAGAACGCAGCAGCTCGTAAGAAGAGCCGCTTGATGAAGCAGCTGCAGCCCGCCGACTGAGCTTCCTCATTCCGATGTGAGCGCCGCCGTTGTGCGGCGCTTTTGTCGTTTTCGGCTCAGCGCAGCTTGCTCAAGCGAGCGACGAGGACTTCCATCACAAGTTCTGGTTCGAGATCCTTGGCGCCGCGTAGATCAAGATCGGCCTGCGCGATCCAATCGAGCGCCCGCTTGGTGTTGGCCCCACCGAGCTTATTGTAGTTCTGCAGCGCCTTCTTTGCCGGGAAACCCTTCAGACCCGTCGCCGCTGCGGCGTGATCCTCGTTGCGAGCTTCGACTCCATCAAGCTTCGCGATGCCGGCGTAATGGTTGTGCAGAATCGACATCACCTGCAGAGGGTGTCGTCCGCCTGCGTGGACCATTCGTCCGAGCAAGCCGAGCGCCTTCGTGGTGTCACCGGCCATGATCGCATCGGTGAGGTCCCACGGCGGAACTCCCCCGGCCTCACCAATGAACGGCTCGATCTGAGCAAACGACAACTTCTCGCCAGCCCCGTAGGTGCTCTTGAGCGTCGCGAGGATCCCGTCGAGCCGACCGGCGTCTTCGCCGAGCCACGTGGCGAGCTGAGCGGTCACTCCCCCGTCCATCTTCAGACCGGCTGCGCTGACCTGGTCGGCGAGCCAACTTCGCTTGTCACGACCCGGCGACGTGTTGTGCACCTTGCCTGAGGCCTTAACCGCGTCGCTGAGTTTCTTCGACAGCCGTCCTGTCCCGCCTGCGACGAGCACGAGATCTGAAGAATCAAGTGGGTTGTCAACGTAGGCCAAGAGCGGCACAAGGTCATCGGCGTTGAATCGACTGACCTGGCGTGCGATGACGACTCGCTTGTCGGTGAGGAACGGCATCGTCTGGGCCGCATCGACAACGAGTCGGAGTTCGTACTCCTCGCCGTCGAACTCATCGACCATCATCGAGCGCTCCCCATCACCGACCAACTCGTGCACGAGGTCGCTCACCGCAGTGCGCAGAATCGATTCGTCGTCACCGGTCAGGAGATGTGTTGCCATGGGGAGCCCGATTCTTACCGCGTCCAGCGCCAACTGCGACAACGATGACGCAGATCGTTGCGACGACGCCCCAACCGACCCAGGGCCATGGCAGCGCAGGCTCGATGCGTTCACCCGACATTGCAATGGTGTCGACCCATCGCGTTCCGAAGCGCGCGGGAAATATCAGCAGCTGTGCCAGAGCCGGAATCCATCCTGCGAACAGGCCAGCAGGCAACCCGTAGAGCATCACTGCGCCAGCCACCAGGACTGCCAGCAGGTTGACCGGCACGCTCACGAGCGGGGGTGCCCCTCGATGCCGAGGACGCTGCCGTACGATGAGTCCCGCGTGACGTCGTACACCTCTACCCCGCCCGGTACATCGGACCCCACAGATTCAGGCCGCGCCGGCGACCGGCCACTCATCGATGGGCCCCGCTGGTACCGCGCCCGCATTCGGTCGTGGGGCCCCCTCGCTGGCCTGGTGATTCCGACAATCGTCGGTGCCCTTTCCTACGCATCGTTGGAGTACTCCGACGCCTCCTGGAGCGGCGCGGTGGGCCTGGTCGGGGGCATCATCGCTGCGCCCGGCTTACTCGTCGTTGGGGCCCCATTCGGCGACTCAAGCCTGTACTCCCTTGCGATTACGGCGTCGGGCGTCCTCTGGTTGATCGTCGGCCTGATCGCGTCGCGGCAAGCCACGAGGAACCCTCTCGCCACGTGGGCTGACTACTGGCGCCACTATTTGTGGTTGGCCGGTGGCATCTGGGTCGGCGCAGGCATTGCGCTCGGCCTTGCCACGGTCTCGATCGGCGAAGCACTCTTCTGATCGGGATCACCGGATCGCACCGTGTCACGCGGTGACCAGGTCACGGAGGCCAGCAAGTTTGGCTGGGCCGAGGTCCAGAACCCGCTCAAGGTCGTCGGCGCCGAGGAACGGTCCGTTCCGATCTCGCTCCGCCACGATCGCTGCGGCCGTCGCTGGGCCCACGCCCGGGGAGGGTCTCAAGAAGACGCGCAGCGGCACGATTGACGTCGAGAGGCCCAGCCGGAGTCTCCGCGACCGGGCCCGACCCAACGGATGAGAGCGGCGGCGCCACCTCGCCCTCGACTGGCACATACCCACGCGCAAAGTCGACGAGACCGGCCAGGTTCAGCACGTCGAGATCAGCATCGGGAGTTGACCCCCAGCTGCCCGAACTGTTTCATCGACTCGCTCGCCATTCGGCAGTCGATAGACGCCCGGCTGAACAACGGCTCCGGCGACATGAACAAGAACTTCGTCCGGAGTGACGACCTCTGTCGGCTCGCTCGCAAAGACCGCTGGGGCGGCCAGTGTCGAGGCGGGCGCCTCTGCCGACGACCCTTGCGGCACCACCGCTTCGGCTGGCGGCGAAGGGGACCGGACGAGCCAGAACGCTCCGACACAGACGACCATCATCGACACGGCGGACACCGTCAGTCGCGCTACACCAAAGCAGCCGAGCCAGGGACGCACCCGATCGACAACCGGCTGCACCGGCGCGGGACGTGCCACCGCACCTTCAGGGACTTCCTCCACGATCGACCTCCTCGACCCGGAGTGCAACACGCGGGAATCCGGTCACGCTGAGCTTGCAATAGGAGGAGGTCGGTACGACCGGCCCTAACGGCTCCGGGCGCCCAGGCGCCCAGGATTTGTCATTCCTCCATCGCCTTGAGTCGACAGATGAACGACACCGGGCCAACTCAGTACAGACGCATCGTGAGCTGACGTCGATAGCCGGCGGTACGCGGATCGTCCGCCCCCATCAGCTCCAAAATGTCGACGAACTGCTGACGAGCGTCATCATCGTCCTTCACCTGATCGAGGAGCGCGATGAGCTTGCTGTCGTTGTCGTCATCCGGCGTCTCGCCGACGCGCGCCGACGCAGCAATCTTGCGGGTCCGATCGTTTTCGGGGATGCGTTCGATGAGCGCCAACGCCTCCTCGACACGACCGTCGGCCACGAGCAATTCGCCCAGCGCACCAATCGCATCTTCGTTGGCCGGCTCCATCTCCAACGCGATGCGCAGGCTGCCCTCATCGCCTCCGGCAATCAACTCGCTGATCGCCTGTTCCTGCTCGGACGGGGCCAGCGAGTCGATAAAGGCCTGGACCTCGTGCTCAGGCTGCGCTCCCATGAATCCATTGACCACGGCGCCATCCTGCAATGCGTACACCGCAGGAATCGACTGCACCTTGAACGCTTGACCGATTGCCGGGTTCTCGTCAATGTTCACCTTGACGAGCACGACCTTGCCGTCCGTCGCATCGATGACCGACTCGATAATTGGGCCCAGCGTCTTACACGGGCCGCACCATGGAGCCCACAGGTCGACCACGACGGTGACGTCCTTCGACTTCTCGATCACTTCGGACTCGAACGTTGCGTCGGTGACGTCGATTGCTGCCATCAGGCCAGGCTACCGAGCTGACATCAGGGCGGCCAGCGCGCCGGGCACGCAAGTCGTCGTCCCACGCGGGTCCCCATCTCGCGGGCATGGTCGCTACCCTCGGCTGCAATGAGTGATCATGCCGGCATCGACGTCACCAACGTCACCGCCTGGCTCGACGCGCATATCGAAGGCGCCCGGGGCCCGTACACGTTCGGCCTGATCGCCGGCGGCCACTCCAACCTCACCTTCGGCGTGCAGGACGCAGCGGACAACCATTTCGTCCTGAGGCGCCCACCGCTCGGCCACGTCCTGGCGAGCGCTCACGACATGAGTCGCGAGCACCGAATTATCTCGGGTCTCCAAAATTCCTCAGTACCCGTCGCCCCAGCTCTTGGGTTCTGCGATGATCTCGATGTCAACGGCGCACCGTTCTACGTGATGAGCTACGTCGACGGGAACGTCGTGCACGACCTCGACGAGGCAAGATCCACGCTCAGCGTCGAGGCCCGCGACAACGCAAGCCGGTCGCTGGTCGACACCATGGCCACCATTCACAGCGTCGACCTCGATGCAACCGGACTGACTGACCTCGGCCGCCATGAGGGATACATCGCACGACAGCTGAAGCGGTGGTACAGCCAGTGGAATCAGGGCAAAACCCGCGAGCTGGAGGCGGTCGATCGAGTGCACGCTGCGCTCGCGGCACGGATCCCCGACCAGGGCCCCGCCACGATCGTCCACGGCGACTATCGGCTCGACAACTGCATGGTCGACGACAACGGCAACGTGGTGGCCGTGCTCGACTGGGAGATTTGCACCCTCGGCGATCCGCTCGCCGACCTCGGACTGCTCCAGGTGTATTGGACGGGTCCCGACGACGAAGCGAGTGCTTGGGACGGCATTGCGACCACCGCCGACGGCTTCTGGAACCGTGCTGACCTGGTGGCCCGCTACGCCGAGGTGTCCGGGCGTGACATCTCCCAACTCGACTTCTACGTCGCATTCGCCTACTGGAAGCTCGCCTGCATCCTCGAGGGCGTCTACGGGCGCTACCTCGGTGGAGCGCTCGGCGATCAGGACCCTGCCGATCTCGAGCCCTTCAAACTTCAGGTCGACGCTGCAGCTGCCAAGGCCGAGCAGTACGTGGAGCAGTTCACATGAGCGAACAACCCGGCGCGCCCGGTACCAACACCGACATCGAATGGCTCACCACCGAGCCGATGTTGCACGAGCCAATCCTCATCGTGATGATGACGGGCTGGATCGATGCTGCAGGCGCCGCCGCGGCGGCAGTTCAGGTGGTCGCCGATGAGTGCGAAACCGCTCCGATGGCACGCTTCGACGATGACACATTCATCGACTATCGGGCCCGTCGCCCGACGATGGAGTTGCGCGACGGCGTCAATACCAACCTGCGATGGAGCCACATCGAGCTCCTCGCCGGTCGCTCCCCTGCGGGGCGCGACGTGCTCGTGTTGATGGGCCCTGAGCCCGACATGAACTGGCGACGCTTCTCGAAGGCCATTGGAGACATCGCGGTCGAACTCGGCGTCACCCACATGATTGGGTTCGGGGCGTACCCGTTTGCGGCGCCGCACACTCGCACGCCTCGGCTCTCCTGTTCCTCGCCCTCGATCGACGTGCTTGCCAATGTCAACTTCGCCCGCAGCTCGGTCGATGTGCCTGCGGGCATGGCCGCCGCACTCGAACACACGATGCATGACCGCAAGATCCCGGCTCTCGGCATCTGGGCACAAGTCCCGCACTACGTGTCGTCAATGACGTACCCCGCTTCGTCGGTCGCCCTGCTCGACGGATTGGCCGAGGCAACCGGTGTGCGCATTGCCGGCGCTGCGCTGCGCAACGAAGTCGGTATTCAGCGTGAACGGATCGACCAAATGGTCGCCGACAACGTCGACCACCAGCTGATGGTCACGCAGCTCGAGTCGTTGCATGACGCGGCGGTCGAAGACGATGCCGATGCCGCAGACGCCGCGGCCGAGATGCGCTTGAAGTCGGGCGACGAAATCGCCGCAGAAATCCAAGAGTTCCTCCGCGGCCAGCCCGACGCCTAGTCCCGCCACAGAGAGCCCCGACCCCGATGTGACGCGGGTCGGCGCACTACGTTCGCGTCATGAAGATCGACGGCAACATCGGTAACAACCTCCACGACGTGCCCGCTCAGGCAAAGGACGTCGAGGCTGCTGGCTACGCGGGAGCCTGGGTCGCCGAAATGGCACACGACCCGTTCCTCCCGTTGCTGCTCGCGGCCGAGCACACCGAAAACCTGGAGATCGGCACGTCGATCGCGGTGGCGTTCTCGCGGTCGCCGATGACCGTGGCGAACACCGCATGGGATCTGCAGGCGTACTCGAAGGGTCGGTTCGTCCTCGGTCTCGGTAGCCAGATCAAGCCGCACATCGAGAAGCGTTTCTCGATGGAGTGGAGCAAGCCTGCGGCCCGGATGCGTGAGTTTGCCTTGGCCATGCGAGCGATCTGGAACACGTGGCTCACCGGCGAGAAGCTCGAGTTCCGCGGCGAGTTCTACCGGCACACGTTGATGACCCCCATGTTCTCGCCCGACAAGCGTGAACTCGACGGTTTTGGTCCTCCGAAGATGTTTCTTGCTGGGGTCGGACCCCTGATGACCGAGGTCGCCGGCGAGGCATTCGACGGCTTCATTTGCCACGGCTTCACCACCGAGAAGTACCTGCGCGAGGTGACCATTCCTGCGCTGGCCCGTGGTCGAGAGAAGGCCGGCAAGACGATGGAAGGGTTCGAGATTGTCGGCCCATCGTTCGTCATCACTGGCAACAACGACGAAGAAATCGAGAAGGCTGCGATCGCCACTCGCAAGCAGATCGCGTTCTACGGTTCAACACCGGCGTATCGCCCCGTGCTCGACATGCATGGTTGGGGCGGGCTCCAAGACGAGCTGAACACACTGTCCAAGCAGGGCGAATGGGACAAGATGGGCACGCTCATCGACGACGAGATCCTCAATACGTTCGCTGTCGTCGGCGAGCCTGAGACGATCGCCGGTGAACTTGGTGCCCGATACGGCGACGTCATTCAGCGTCTCAGTTTCTATGCCCCGTACGCCAGCGACCCCGACCGTTGGTCCAAGGTGATGGCCGACCTCCGCGAGGTCTGATTCGTCACCCGACGGACAACCTCCTCGTCAACTTCCTCATCGCCCTGGCGCTGGGCATCCTCGCGAGCCAATCCGCGATCTTCGGCCTGCTCTACGTCGTCTATGCCCTTGGGGCGTTCTTGCCGAGTCTCGCAATCGCAGTGCGACGGCTCCACGACACCGGCAAGTCGGGTTGGATGTTGCTCATCAGCCTCATCGCCATTGTTGGTTTCATTGTGCTGCTCGTCTTCCTCGTGGGAGCGAGCATGGGCACGAACGCGTACGGCGCAGCCGCCGAGGACTGATCGATGATGTCTCGGGATTGAGCCGACTCGATCCCGAGATCAGTCAAAGTTCGATGGTGCCGGACACGCGCACGTCGGCCACGCCTCCGACCCAAATCTCTCCGTCGGCCTGTTCGACCGAGATGCTGCCCGTGGTTTGCGCTGCGACATACGGCGCTTCCACAATGCCCATGGCGAGCAGCCACTGAGCAACGGACGCATTGAGACTGCCGGTCACCGGATCCTCGCGAATCGAGCCGTTCGGGTCGTTGAAGAACGCACGGAGCTCAATCGTTGCGACATGACCGACCGGGTGGAGCCCGACCACGCCAACATCGAAGTGGCTCGCCGTGGCGGTTGGTGCAGGCAGACCGAGCACGTGCTGAGCAGACGAGAGCAGCAGGCCCATCCAGCCGGGACCGTTGTCGATCCAACTGCTGTCGACGACGTCGGCCGCGTCGATCCCGAGCACGTCGAGCACCCGGTCGAGATCGTTGGCATCGACGGGCTCGTGCCGGGTCATGGGCGGAGCGGCGAACGCAAGAGCACCAGATGCCGACTGGCGAATCTTGATGAGCCCGGCACCGCATTCCTGCACGATCACGCCATCACGCTTCGGGATACCGCCGGCTGCGAGCCATGCGGCACATGCCCCAAGCGTCGGGTGACCGGCGAAGGGCAACTCAGACTTTGGTTCGAAGATCCGGACTCGATAGTCCGCTGCAGCCACTGTCGGCGCGAGCAGGAACGCCACCTCAGACAAGTTGGTCCACCGAGTGACAGTCTGCATTGTCGTTGCCGACAGGTCCTGAGCCTGGTGCAGCACCGCCAGGGGGTTTCCGGTGAAGGGGCCCGCAGCAAACACGTCAACCTGGTCAAAACGGTAGGTCCTCACTGTTTGCCCTCATCTTCCGGTCCGTCTTGTCCGTCATGGCTGCACCGGCCGCAGACACCCTCGAGGGCGAAGTGTCCCGGCTCCAGCGTGAAGCCGATCGCATTGCGGGCTTCGGAAATAAACCGCTCAACCGTGTCGGCAGGCACGGATGTGATTCCGCCACAATCTCGGCACACCGCGATCAGTCCGTGGTCGCCACCGAGCCGGACGAGCGACGGTCCGTGCCCTGCATGCACATGCGTGACGATGCCGCGGTCGGACAACACGCTGATCGTGCGATAGACGGTTGCCTCGTGGATGCCCGCTGCCTCAGCTTGTGCCAGGGTCGTCAGCGCCCCTGCATCGATGGGCCCGCCGTGCCGCAGGAGCGCTGTGAGCACCGCGACCCGCGGCCCCGTCGCCCGACAGTTGTGCGTCCGGAGGATTGCCTCGGCGTCCTCGACCGTCCAGCCGTCGACCGTCCAGCCATCGAGGGGAGTCACTGACTCGTCATTCGCGTCCATCGGCCGAGATTAGTGATCGACCATCAGCGATGAACGTTGACCCGGTTGCTGGCGTCAGTGTGCATGGCCGACGCCCGCAGCGCGTCGGCGGAACGAACCGCCCGCGACAAAGGCAAGCACGAAGAACACCGCTGCTGTGAGCACGATTGTCGGACCTGACGCGACATCGAGGTGGTAGCTGGCGTTCATCCCGACAAACCCGCTGACCGCTCCGATCAAGCCGGCGAGCATGAGCATCCGGGAGAAGCTGTCGGTCAGCATGCGCGCCACCACCGCGGGGATGACCAGGTTGGCGGCGATGAGCGTGACGCCCATGACATTCATCGTCGACAACACCGTGGCAGACAGCAACACCATCAGAAGTGCATCGACCACGTTGGTCCGCACGCCCGTGGCCCGCGCCACTTCGGCATCGAAGGTGGTGAACAACAGCTGGCGATATCCGATGAAGATGAACGCGAGCGCACCGATCGAAACGCCGACGATCAGCCAGACGTCGGCCCAAGTGACGCCGAGCACGTTCCCGAAGAGCAGCGCATCGGCGTTCCGACCGGGCGACCCGTAGATCTGAACGACCGCAAGGCCGAAGGCGAACGCCGCAGTGGTCACGACACCGATCGCCGCATCCGATCCAATCGGTCGGCGCCGCACGATGCCGCCGATGGCCAACGCGGTCAACACGCCCCATGCCCCAGCGCCGAGGAACAGGTTGATCCCGAGCAACCCGGCCACCGCGTATCCGCCGAAGATGGAGTGCGAGAGCCCGTGGCCGATATAGCTCATGTTCCGCAATACGACATAGCAGCCGACGACCCCGCAGAGTGCGCCTGCAAGCGTCGCCACGAGCACACCGTTGCGGAAGAATTCGAACTCGAACGGCTTGAACACGTCGAGTGCCACGAGGCCTGGCTGTGCCACCGAGTTCACGCAGTCGCCTCGCCGGCGTCGCGAACGACGCCGAGCGGCGCGTCGACGACCACGCGCATTCCACCGTGCTCAAGGATGTGCATCGGCGAGCCGTAGGTCCGTTCGAGGACATCGGGAACCAGCACTTCGTCAGGCGAACCAGCCCCGATAATGCGGGTGTTCAGGCACACGATCTTCGGCAGATGCGCGGCGATCCCGTTGAGATCGTGGGTCGTCAACACGATCGTCAAGCCCTGCTGGTTGAGCTCATCAAGCAGGTGCAGGACATCGTGACGGGTGCGGACGTCCAACCCGGACGTCGGCTCGTCGAGGAAGATGACCTCGGCCTTGGTGAACAACGCCCGTGCGAGAAAGACACGCTGCTGCTGTCCTCCCGAGAGGTCACGAATGTGGCGGTGCCCGAGGCCTTCCAGGCCAAGCCGTTCGAGCACCTCGCGGATTTCGACACGTTCGGCACGCCTGATCCATGGAGTCCGCCAGCCGCGAGCTCGAGCCATTCCGACGCACTCGGCAACAGTGACCGGAAAGCTCCAGTCAATCTGTTCGACCTGGGGCACCAAGCCCACGGTCAGACCGGATCTCCGCACGACGGTGCCAGTCGATGGAGCAACCGTGCCAAGCAACGCCTTGAGGAGCGTCGACTTACCCGACCCCGAGGGCCCGACGATGCCGACCAAATCGCCGTCGGCTATCGACAAGTCGACGTCGCTGAGCACCTCGCCAACGCCATAGTCGACGCTCAACTGTGCCGCTTCAATCATGGCTGCGCCCGGCTTGACTGCCCCCATCGTGGGGGTCCGACTCGCGGGTAGCCCAATCATTGGGGGTACGTCGCTTCGTCGGTCGCGACGTTCCTGAGCTCGAACGCCGCGAGCGTCGCAGAGTCGCCACCGAGCGCATCGGTCATCGTGACAAAGTTGGACTTCATCAAACCGAGCCAGGAATGCTCGGCTGCGCCGGGCTCACCCGGCAGATCGTCGTCCCGAAGGTCGTCGACATACACCGCCCCGGTCTCGTTTGCGATCTGCTCGAGGACGGGCGAAGGGAAGACCTCCGAGCCAAACACCGCCGGCACCCCCTCCGCGTCGATCTGCTCGATCAGGTCGATGACGTCACCTGCAGTGGGCTCGCCGAAGTCGGCCGGCTGCACCGCACCGATGACGTTCCACCCATAGGTGTCGGCAAAGTAGGCGTACGCGTCGTGATACGTGACCAGCTTGCGTTGATCGACTGGAATCGTGTCGAACGTTGCGGCGATGACCTCATCGAACTCGTCGACCAGTGAGCTGAACGCTGTAAAATTGGTGTCGTAGAACGACTCGCCGTCGGGATCGACGCCGACCATGGTGTCGCGGATCAGACCGGCGTACACCTTGACCAGCGTCGGATCGGTCCAGAGGTGCGGATTGGGCTTGCCATCCGATTCAGGAAATGAGAAGTCGTACTTGTACTGGTCGGGTCGAATCGTCTCGTCGCCCAACTCGACGAGTGGTACGCCATTGGCAAGGTTGGCTTCGGCGAGTTCCTTCGTCGGTTCTTCTAACTGCAGTCCATTGATGAAGACCACGTCAGCAGTGCTCAACAATTCGGCTGCCGAAGGAGGCGGCTCGAAGGTGTGCGAGTTGGTTCCTTCGGGAACCAGGCCAACAATCTTCGCTCGATCGCCGATGATGTTGGCCGCGATCGAAGTGATGGGTGCGACCGTCGTGACCACGAGGAGCCGATCGTCCGAGGGCTCACCAGACGACGAGTCGGAACCGCCGCCACCCCCGCAGGAGACAGCAACGAGACTCGCGAGCACAGCGAGCGAAGCAAAACGAAAGGGGAAATGACTGCTCATCAAGTGCAACGCTAGATGCGAGCTGATCGCAACACGATGTCGTCCTCAAAAGAATCAGAGTGAAATATGACCGACCGACGCAATCAGGGCACCATCAGGTGGGCAATTGAGAGCGGATGTACATTGACCGAACAGCTATGACCATCACACAGCACGACACCACCGATCCGGCCGGCCCCTCCGGCCGACACGACGATCACGGAATCCGTCTTTTGACGGGCCTGCTCACCGACAACGACGCAGCAGACGCGCTCGCATTTGCGGCGGCCGGCGGCTCCGTACTCGTCGCACCAGAGCCAGACGACGCCGTCGCTGCTGAGCTCTGTGGCGTCCGGGTCGAAGCCGCGCTCCCTCGTGCCGAGTGGTTCGTCACGCTTGCCGACCGCCCCGAAACCGTTCGCCTCGACGGAGAGGTGCCCATTTTCAGCACCCTCCGCACGCTCAACGTCATTGGAAGCGACACAGCGATTGCCGCCACGACAAGTGTTCGGTTCCACCATGAGCCGACCATCACCGTCCGACGCGTCGGGAGCGGCTGCATCGTTGCGTCCGGGGTGGCTGACCTCGATGCGCTCCAGCAACATCGCACGCTGGGCATCTACGTTGCTCGACTCCTCCGCCCAGCATTCCCGACGAGCACGCCGACTCTCGGCCTCGCCGTCGTCGGGTACGGCCCATTCGGCGGCATGGGTTACCTGCATGGCCTCGCAGCTACCGAGACCGACGGGTTGGCCTTCACAGCTGCGGCCGATAACTCGCCGGATCGCATCGAAGCAGCACGTCTCGACTTCTCTGATCTTGTCGGCCATGATTCCGCCACCTCGCTCGCCACGGACGACGATGTCGACGTGGTCGTGATCGCTACGCCCCCGAGCTTCCACGCCGAGTTGGCCATCGAACTCCTCCGTGCCGGCAAGCACGTCGTCATGGAGAAGCCGATGGCGATCACACGCGCTGACGCAGAGCAGGTCATCGCCACCGCAGCCGAGCACGACCGGACCGTGACGGTGCACCAGAGCCGCCGCTGGGACACCGATTTTCTTGCCGTCCAGCGCCTAATGCGCAACGGCGATCTCGGTGAGGTGTTCAACATCGAGACCTTCGTCGGCGGCTTCGAACATCCGTGCCGAGCCTGGCATTCGGAAGACTCCATCTCCGGCGGCGCCGTCTACGACTGGGGTTCACACCATGTCGACTGGATCAACCAGCTCTACGGCAGCGCACCGAGTCGAGTCCTGTGCACCACCCACACCCGGGTGTGGCACGACACGACGAACGTCGACCAACTGTCGCTGTGGATGCAGTGGGCTGACGGCCGTGAGGCCACTTTCCGCCAGAGTGACGTCTGCGCCATTCGGCGCCCCAAGTTCCACATCGAGGGAACAGCAGCGACCGTCGAGGGCCACTACCGGCCGCTCCGCACTGACGCTGTGGTCCCCGGACGAGGCCATCTTGAACACAACTCCCACCATGCCGAAGCACCTGTCGACTTGACCGTCGGCCGCTACGACGGCGAGCACGGCATCGTCACCTCGCAGGTCCGACCGGCGCCCGATCAGGGTTGGGGCTTTCACCGCAACCTTGCCGACCACCTCCTGCTCGGCGAGTCCCTTGCGGTCGAACCGGAGCAGTCGCGCGATGTTGTCGCAGTGCTCGAAGCAGCCCATCGTTCGGGCAATGAGGGCGGATCCCTCATCGAACTCTAAAGATGCGACACATCACGGGTCGCCGCGCATTGTTGCGGTCGGCATGATCGGGATCGGCGTCATCGGCGCGGGATCGATGGTTGCGCGCCTGGCTGTGCTGCCTGCAATTGTTGCCAGCACTCACGCGACACTCGCTGCTGCTTCGTCGTTGAGCACCCCACCATCGTCCGTTTGGTCTGATGTGTCTGTTGCCGACTATCAGGCTGTCCTCGATCACCCAGACGTCGACGCCGTGTACATCCCGCTGCCAAACGCCATGCACGAGGAGTGGACAATCAAGGCCGCCGCAGCGGGCAAGCACGTACTCTGTGAGAAGCCGATCGCGGCGAGCGTGCAGGCCGCAGAGCGGATGCGAGTGGCATGCGACGATGCAGGCGTTCTGCTCGCCGAAGCGTGGATGACACCGTTCGACCCCCGCTGGGCAGAAGTGATGCGTCTTGCCGCCACTGGACTGGTCGGCGCCATCACCGAAGTTCGCTCAACCTTCACGTTCACGATTGGACCCGAGGCGAGCGACAACTACCGATGGGACCCGGCACAGGGTGGCGGTGCCCTGCTCGACGTCGGCATCTACTGCCTCGGGCCCGCCGTCCAGCTGTGGGGGTCGAAGCCGTCGCACATCGACGCCTCGATCACGCCCGCCGCGCTTCGTGGAAGCGGCAGTGTCGATGCGGCGACCACCGCGACACTTCGTTGGGGCGAGAGCCGATCCGCTCGTATTCGTTGCTCGTTCATCGATGCCGAGGAGCAGCGACTCGAGCTCGTCGGTTCCGATGGCACATTGCTGCTCGAAGGCGACGCCCACACCGGCGGGACCAGGGCGACGCAGATCGTCTTGCGCTCGAACGACGGAACAACATCGACCATCAACGTGGCGGCGGCTGACCCGTACCTGACCATGGTCGATGCGTTCGCCGCCGCTGTGGCTCACCAGGAACCGTGGGAGCATTCCGCCGAAGACAGCCTCAACATGTTGGGCCTGATCGAGAAGATCTTGGAGGTTTCATGAACACCCTGTCCACCGAACGCCCCGCGCCACGCCACGAGTGGCATGAGCTGGCGGCGAGCAGCATCCATGCGGTCCACTGGGACCCCGTCGAGCCGACGGCGCCACCATGTCTCCTCGTCCACGGCCTAGCTTCAAATGCCCATCTCTGGGACGGCGTCGGTTGGCGCCTTGCTCAAATGGGGCATCCGACTGTGGCCATCGATCAGCGCGGCCATGGCCAATCTTCAAAGCCTGACGACGACTACGCTATGGTGACGGTCGCCAACGAAGTCCACGAACTCATTGCGCTCTGGGATTGGACCGCGCCGCTTGTCGCCGGTCAGTCATGGGGCGCAAATGTTGTGCTCGAGTTTGCCCACCGCCACCCCGGCATTGCCCAATCGATTACATGCGTCGACGGCGGATTCATCCAACTGCAGGATCGTTTCCCGGTCTGGGACGATGCAGCTGCCGCAATGGCGCCACCGAAATTGATCGGCACACCGTTCGACCGGATGCAAAAGTGGATGGCGTCGTCGAACCCCGACTGGCCGGAAGAAGGTCGGCTCGGTCAGCTCGCCAATTTCGAAGTTCGCGATGACGGCACCATCGCTCCATGGCTCACGTTCGAACGACATCTCCAAGTGCTTCGCGGATTGTGGGAGCACCAGCCGTCCGCGCTGTACCCGGAGGTCAACACACCGCTGTTGATGATTCCCGCCGACACCGGCGACGTCGCTTGGACCTCGTCGAAACGCCAGGCAGTCGATGCTGCGATCGCAGCGCTCCCCCACGGCCGCGCCGAGTGGTTCAGCCCCGCGCATCATGACGTGCACGCGCAGCACCCGGCCAAGGTGGCCGATCTGCTTCATCGAGCTTCCACGGAGGCAGACTTCTTCCCATGAGCGCTCGATCAACTCCATCCGCATCGTCCGCAGCATCGTCAGCAGCATCGACCGCCGCATCGTCCGTGGGGCTTCCCCGTCTGCTCGTCATCATGGGCTCCGGTGAAACTGCACCAACAATGAAGGGTCCACATCGCCAGGTGTTCGAGCAGCTTGCGGCGTCGACCGGCGGGTCCGTCGACGCGGTCCTCCTCGACACACCGTTCGGCTTTCAGGAGAACGTCGAGATCCTCGCGGCCAAGACCGCCGAGTACTTCACCGACGCAGTGAGCCGACATGTCGCCATCGCAGGTCTGGCACGTACCGACCACGGCGATGTCGTTGGGATTGAGACGGCCATCGCCAAGATCCGTGCGGCCGACTGGGTGTTTGCCGGTCCCGGCAGCCCGACGTTTGCGCTCCGCCAGTGGGCTGGGACGCCGATCCCCGACTCGATTGGCGCCAAGCTACGCGACGGAGGTGCTGTTGTCTTTTCGTCAGCCGCGGCGCTGACACTCGGGCGCAAGACCATTCCGGTGTACGAGGTGTACAAGTCGGGCGCCGATCCGTACTGGGTCGACGGACTCGATCTGCTCACCGCCATCGGTCTTCCTGTCGTGGTGATCCCGCACTACGACAACAAGGAGGGCGGCAATCACGACACGAGCAAGTGTTATCTGGGCGAGCGGCGCCTGTTGATGCTCGAACCTGAACTCGATGATGATGTCTTCATCCTCGGCGTCGACGAACACACTGGCGTCATCATCGACCTCGACGCCCAGACTGCCGAAGTGGTCGGCAAAGGCGGCATCACGCTCCGCAAAGATGCGGTGTCCACCCGGATCGAATCCGGCGAGACCGTCCCCTTCAGCACCCTGCAGCGCGGCCCGGTTGGCGACGCCTCCGGCGCTGCCCCGGCGCTCGCGGTAGAACCCGTCCCCGAGACTCCTGACACGATGGTGACGGAGGGCGTCGAGATTCCGTCGCTGGCAGCCGATGCGGCGAGGCTCGAAGCCGAATTTGATGCTGCACTCGCTGCACGAGATGCCGACGCCGCGCTCGGCGCCATTCTTTCTCTCGACAGCGCGATGATCGAGTGGGGACGCGACACCCTGCAGGGCGACGAGATGGACCGCGCTCGAGCGTCGCTCCGATCGATGATCGTCCGGCTCGGCGCTGCCGCTGCTGGCGGCGTGCGTGACCCGCGTCAGGTTCTCGGTCCAGTCGTCGAAGCAGCCCTCGCTGCGCGAGTAACCGCTCGTGAAGCGAAGGCCTACTCCGTCAGCGATGCCATCCGCGACAATCTGGCCGCTGCAGGTATTGAGGTGCGCGACACCCCGCAGGGTGCCGAATGGGTGATCGACGAGCCGGCGAGTTCGTAGCCCCGGTCAGGCGAGCGGGTCGTCAATCGCTACCGCGAGCACGGCAGCGGGATCGATGTGCACCGGTTCGCTCAGCTGCTCGACGGTGAGGTGACACTTCATGCTATGCCCGGCTGACAGCTCCACCATCTGCGGCTCGGTGACTTCGCACAGACCTTTGATTGCGCGGTGACAGCGAGTATGGAACACGCAACCCGATGGCGGATTTGCGGGCGAAGGAATAGCTCCCATGAGTGGAATCCGGTCTTCGGCGATTCCGTCGACGCTCGGGACTGCCGAGAGCAGCGCCTCGGTATACGGGTGGTTCGTGCCGTTGAACATGGTGGCGGTCGAGCCAATTTCCATGATCCGGCCGAGGTACATCACCGCAATTCGGTCGGCGAGGTAGCGCACGACGCCAATGTCGTGGCTGATGAACAGGTAGCTCGTGCGCTCCTCGTTCTGCAGCCCAGCGAGAAGGTTCAGAATTGCGGCCTGAACAGAAACATCGAGCGCCGAGGTCGGCTCGTCGCAGACCACTACCTCTGGGTCGCCTGCGAACGCACGGGCAATGGCGACGCGCTGCTTGAGCCCACCAGACAGCTGCCGCGGTCGCATGTCAAGGTGGCGCGGCGAGAGCTGCATCGCCTCGGCAATCTCCTCGACTCGTTTGTCGGCTGCCGCGCCCTTGACTCCGGTCAGCTTGACGACGCTGCGATGCAGGATTCGGCGAACGGTCCAGGAGCGGTTGAGCGCCGAGTCGGGGTTCTGGAAAACCATCGAGATCGCCCGCACCGACTCCTCAACACGGGCAGTCGCCTTGCCGGCCATCTGGCGGCCACGCAACGTGATGGCACCGCCCTCGTCAGCGGCATGAACGCCGAGCATGGTTTTGGCGAGCGTCGACTTTCCCGAGCCTGACTCGCCGACAAGACCAAGCGTCTCACCTTCGGCAAAACCGAGGTCCACGCTCACGAGCGCAGGGACGTCGTGCCCACGTTGACGGAACGTCTTGGACACTCCGTTGACACCAATGACCTGTTCCGTACCAACGTTATAATTAACGGTGACTTCCTGAGGTTCGGGCACGTCACTGATCCGGTCGGCATCGTGACAACGCGTCCAGTGACCATCGCTCCGATCGACGATCGGTGGCACGTCTGTTCGACAGATTTCGGTTGCAATCGGGCATCGATCGATATATGTGCAGGTTGGGAGCGACGCACCAATCGGTGGCGCCGAGCCCGGGATCGCAAACAGCTCGCGGTCGGTTTTTCGCAGACCACGTCGTGGAATCGAGTTGAGCAGACCCTTGGTGTAGGGGTGGCTCGGGTTGTCGAACACCTCGTCGACCGTGCCTTCTTCGACAATCCGGCCGGCGTACATCACGCCGACCCGATCACACATGGTGCGGATGACCCCGAGGTTGTGCGCGATCAACAAAATCGCCGAGTTCAGTTCCGAACGCAGGTCGCGGACGAGGTCAAGTACTTCGGCTTCAACTGTCGCGTCGAGCCCAGTGGTCGGCTCATCGAGCACCAGCAGCGTTGGATCGCAGGCCAGCGCCATGGCAATGACGACACGTTGCAACATACCGCCTGACAACTGATGAGGGTAGCGGTCCATCACGCTCTCGGGCGCAGCGATGCGGACCCGTTTGAGTGCTGCGAGCGCTGAGGCATGCGCTTCGGAATTGGACTGGCCCATCACCTTGAATGCTTCGGAGACTTGCTTACCGATCTTCAGGACCGGGTTGACCGCCTGAACCGGATCTTGAAACACCATCGAGGCTCGTTGCGCCCGAAACTCGCGGAGTTCGCGTCCGGACATCGCAGTCAGCTCTTGGCCACCCGACTCGACGCGCCCAGCATCGATTCGGCCATTGCCAGGCAGATAGCGCAGGGCGGCGTACGCGGTGGTCGACTTGCCGCAGCCGGACTCGCCGACGAGCCCGTAGGCCTCGCCAGCACGAACTTCAAAGCTGACGCCGCGCAGCACGGCTCGAGGCGTGCCCCGGACGATGTAGGACATCTCAAGTCCGTCGATGGCCAGTGCCGGGTGCTCAGCTTCGGTCTCGGTGGGTAGCGGTTCCGTCGTGGTCATGATTTCAGCGCCTTATCGATCGAGTCTGCGATCAGGTTCACGCCGATCACTAGGCTGGCAATGGCGATCGCTGGGAAGATAGATGGCCACCAGATATCTCTGACGATTTGCTCGTAGTTTTGTGAGACGTCGATGCCCCAGTCGGCGTCGGTGATGTTCGAACCGACAAACCCGAGGAAGGCAAGCGTGGCGTAGGTGAACACCGCGTAGCCGAGCCGAACAGTGAGTTCGACGACAACGAGACCAGTCACATTAGGCAAGATCTCGCGACCCACGATGAAGAGTCCCGATTCGCCACGCATCTTCGCCGACATGACGTAGTCAAGATCGGATTCCGCGATGGCCGCCGACCGAATCGTGCGAGTAATCGCGGGAACGAACAGCACGGCGATCGTGCCGATGATGACTGGCGTCGATCGGCCGAAGGTGAACACCACCAAGATCGCCATCAAGATGATCGGGATCGACAAAATAGCCTCGATCACTCGGCTGAGAACCTCATCAACCCAGCCTCGGTAGTACCCCATGACCAAACCCAGCATTGTTCCGACGATGACAGCCATCGCTGTAGCAATGGGCGCAACAATCAGAATGGGGCGAGCCCCGTAAATAATTCGCGCATAGACGTCCCAACCGTTCTTATCTGTCCCAAGCCAGGCCTCTGATCCGGGCTTGACACGGGGTCCCGCTTCAACAAATTCCTTCGGACCGACTGACGTTAGAAGGCTTGGCCATAACGCTGCGAATACCCAAAAGCCGACAATAAGGACACCAAAGAGGAATCCTGGGCTTCGGTAGAGAACTCTGAGTTGTTCCCGTCTGATTTGGTTCTTCGCGCTTCTCTCCGACGTTGTCGGACCCCTGTCGAGTTCGCTCTTAGCAGCATCACCATTTGCAAGGTCTGATGTCTCGCTCATCAGTTGTCGCCAAGCGTTTGACGTGCCCGTGGGTTCATCCACGCCACCAGCAAATCTGCACCAAGAGTGGCAAGCATGTAGATGATCGCAACTGTGAGGACCCCTGCGCGAAGGACTGGGTAGTCAGCTCGGTCAACGGCACGGATAATGAGGTTGCCGACGCCTTGGTAACCAAACACAATTTCGAGAGCAACCATGCCTCCGAAGAGATAGCCGAGTTGAGTGCCGAGCACGGCAACTGTTGGTTGGAGTGCGTTGCGAGCTATATGCTTTCGAAAGACTCGGCCAGTGGAGAGCCCACGCATGAAGGCGGTTCGGGCGTAATCAGAGTCGAGTGCTGTAATGGTTCCAGCCCTGGTGATACGAGCTATGTACCCGAAGTAGACCATTAATACGGCGATCACGGGTAGCAGCAAGTGCTGAATCTGAATCAGTGGCCCTGACCCTGGCGGCGCACTGGCCTGGACTTTGAAGAAGTCAAATGGGACGGCCAAAAACGCAAGCAGGAAGACGCCTGCTACAAAGTCGGGGATTGCTGAGAAAGCTAGTCCGGTGTTGACGATGAGACGATCAATCCAGCTGTCTTTCTTGTACGCAGCGACGAGACCGCCAAGAATCGACACTGGTACGATCACCAAGAGCGACAGGATGACAAGTTTGGCCGAGTTGGCTACGGCTTTCCACACCAAACTCATCACTGGCTCCCCTGTTGCCACAGAGAACGATTCCCCAAAGTCAAGTGTGACTACGGAGACCGACAGATTTGACAGCTGCGTTGCAACAGAATCACGGAGCCCAAGTGATTCGGTGACCTGCATTAACCGTTCAGGAGACGCCGTACCACCTGCAATTTTACGGGCTGGATCGCCGGGCGCGATATTCGGTATAAGCGTCACGATTACGAGCAGTATTGCCAACGTAACAAGTGCCAGCAATAGTCGCCTAATGATGAATCTTGTCACGTACTTTCTCGCCTCAAGTCGGAGTCGCTTTGTGAACGATGGCGAAGAGGCCGCAACGTTTCACCGTTCCAGCCTCTTCGCCACCGCTACTCCCCTCAGGAGGGGCTAGCGAGATTTAGCTCTTTGTAACGTTCTGGAACTGCATGTGTCCGAGTGCAGTTACTTCGAGGCCACTCACTGCGTCACTTGCGGCAGTGAGATAGTCGAAGAAGAACGGATACACGGCAGGCGTGTCCTCATGAAGGACCCGTTGGATTTTGCCAACTGCATCCTTCTGACCGGCCACATCGGTAGCGCCTTGATACGCCTTGAACAACCCGTCGAATTCAGCTGACGCATAGTTCGACGAGTTCCAATCGGCATCCGTCTGGAGCGCTCGACCGAAGAAGACATCCGGCGTGGGCCGGTGACCGTAATCGACGATACCGATGTCTGCTGAGGCTCCGCACGGACGACCAGGGCCCGACGTTTCAGGTTGCGTGCCCCAACTTGCACCAGAGCACCAGTATTCCCCGTAGAAGTCGGAGTTTGGCGTCACGCTAACCGGCGTTGTGATACCGACAGCGGCCAAGTTCTGTTCAACAATGGCGGCGATAGCTGGTATCTCACCGAGATCACCAACCTGAAGAACCGATTCAATGCCATCCGGATATCCCGCGTCTGACAAAAGTTGCTTCGCCATTTCCGGATCGTACGGACGTTGCTCTTGAGTGTCGTCGAAGTAGGGCAGGGTCGCATAGACGGGATGGTCATTTGCAATGACCGCCTGGCCTTCGTAGACCGTATCCACAATTTGCTGACGATTGATTGCGTAGCCAACTGCCTGCCGAACTCGAGGATCAGTGAATGGACCACCTTCTGGTAGCTGTGTGTTGAACCACAGTTGGCGGTGATTCGAGGACGGAGGCCGAAGAACGGTGACGCTTGAATCGTTGAGAAGCGTGGCTCCATCGGAGATCGAGAAAGACTGAAGTACATCAATCTCGCCGGCAGCAAACGCTGCAACTGAGGTGCCGCCCGAGTCGAACCCCTGCAGCGTGACGCTGTCCAAGTTGACACCGCCGCCCCACCAGTTTGGGTTAGGTGTGAATGTCGCGCGGAAGCTTGACGGATCGAAATCCTCGAGAACCCAGGCTCCCGTGCCCGTCACTCGATCGTTAAGAACCGTGCCGCTGCTGTAGTCCGCTGGTGTGATCAATGACTGCGGGTTGAAGAGCGAAACGAGAACTGGCAAGTTGCCATTCGGGGCATCGAGATTCATGACCACAGTCACGTCATCAGGCGTCTCGGTGCTTCCGGCACTGAAGACACCCGCGACACCCGCGCCAACTTCTGCCATCCGGTCCAGGGTCGCCGCAACGTCAGCCGATGTCAGTGGTGCGCCGTCTTCTTGCCAAGTGACTCCATCACGAAGTTTGAACGTCCACTGTGTGGCGTCCGCGTTAGGACTCCACTCAGTAGCTAGCGCAGTTGCGGCGATGTTTCCATCGCTGCCTAGACCAACAAGGTATTCGAAGCTTTGCGAGAGCACGGCGTAGGTGCCGAGGTCAAGCATGTTGAGCGGGTCAAGACCCGAGTTAGCGTCGCCGGTCTGAATTGCCGCAGTCACGTCGCCGCCTGCTGCGCTGGCTGGAGCTTCGGTTGTCGCTGGCGCCTCGGTGCTCGCTGACTCTCCACCGCCCGAGTCACTCCCGCTGCTGCTGTCGTCGCTGCCGCAAGCCGCAATTACTGCGCCCATCATCGGCATTGAAAGGCCGATCATTGTGCCGCGCTTCACGAAGTTACGTCGGTTGATTTTCCCTTGAGCGTAAGCCTCAATGAGATCAGCCTCAATAGGGCCTCCCGAGCGACGCGCCCAGTCAATACGTTTCCAGTCCATTCAAATTCCCCCTTGGGATATGAGTACACGCCGCGGGAACCGTTATCCCTCGACACGACGTCCATAACGAACAGGCCCCCTGCGGACAAACCATGCCCTCAGGTTCTCGCGCTCATTGGTCGTCGCCCCAGCAAGGTAGCACGGTTCCAGGAACGGAATGAAATCAGTCACATGTTGACCTGAGCAGTAACAATTCGACCGTTGGGCTCGCAGGGAGGGCGGGATTGCGGGGCGTCAGAACACGATGCCAGACGAGCGCAGCGCTGCGATCCGCTCGACCGGAGAGGCAATGACCGCCGCCAACGTGAGTTCGAGGCCCAGGTCCGAGGACTCTCGGTACCACTCCCATTCGATGACCCCGGTCGCCCACTTCTCCAAACGATTCATCCGGGCAGTGAAGATGTGGCGGGCGAGCCGCGCAACATCACATTCGCCGATCAACATCGCCTCGGTCGCGGCCTGTGCCAGATCGTGTTCGATGATTTGCACCACGCGGTCGCCGACTGATCCCATCCCATGGGCGCCCGGACCCAACCGCAGACTCGCAAAGATCGGACGCCAAACATCGATTGCTGTTCCGACGGTGTCGTCCAGCGCCTGGAAGAGCGCCCGAGTCGTCTCGATGGGCCCCCGAGCAGGCTGGTCACCGAAGCCGACTTCGAGCTGATCAAGCCCGTTCGAGACGAATGCGACCAGCACACCGTCGCGGTCACCGAACTGGTTGTACAGCGTTGCGACGGCTACACCGGCCCGAGCCGCGAGCTTGCGCATCGTGAGACCCTCAAGACCCTCTGCGGCGATGATCTCTCCTGCGGCCGCAAGGACTTCGGCACGCGTCCGCTCCTGTCGCCGCTCCCAACCCGACTGAGTCGGCGCCTCAGCGGGTCTCACCGAACTGGCTCCCATAGGCGAGGAGCATACGACTCACCTGACCAACGATCGTCAGTCCCGATGCGATGTCCTCAGACTTGACAAGTGTTCGGAACGATGGTCCCATCACCCACATGACCCGCCTCGGTTATCAGATCCCCAACTTCACCTATCCCGGCGTCGGCCCGGCCAGACTGTTCGACGCCGTCGCACAGCAAGCGCGCGAGGCCGACTCGAGTGGATTCGACACCGTGCTGGTGATGGACCACTTCTACCAACTTCCGCAGATCGGCGACCCCGACCAATACATGCTCGAGTGCTACACGCTGCTCGCCGCGCTCGCTCGCGAAACCAGCAACGTCCGGCTGTCGTCCCTGGTCACCGGCAATACCTATCGCAATCCAGCGGTACTGGCGAAGACCGTCACGACGCTCGACATCGTGTCGCAAGGCCGAGCCACCCTCGGGATCGGTGCAGGCTGGTTCGCCTTGGAACATGACGCGTTCGGCATCGAATTCGGCACCTTCACCGATCGATTCGAGAAGCTCGAAGAAGCACTACAGATTGTCAGCCCAATGCTTCGGGGCGGCAAGGCAACCGTCGACGGCACGTGGTACGCAACACTCGACGCGATGAACGAGCCGCCGCCGGTCTCAAAAGTGCCGATCATGATCGGCGGCGCCGGAGAGAAGAAGACCCTCCGCATGGTGGCGCAGTACGCCGACGAGTCGAACCTGATCTGCGACGACGCCGCGATCGCCCACAAGCTCGATGTCTTGGCGGCACACTGCGCCGCCGTTGGTCGTGATCGTTCCGAGATCACCGTCAGCAAGCAGAAGAACTGCTGCATCGCTCCCACGCACGACGAAGCACGCTCGGACATGCTTGCGTACTTCGCACGGCGGGGCTTGGACGTGTCCAAGATGAGCGAGGACGACCTTGCCACACGACTCGGTCAGGTCGTGTGGGGCGACCCAGATGAAGTCGGGGAGCACTTCTCGTCGCTGCTTTCTACCCACGACGGTCTCGATGGCTTCACCATCAACATGATCCCCAACGGGTTCATCGAGGGCCGCGTCGAGTTGCTCGGCCAGACCCTCGCTCCCCTATTCAGCTGACTCGCTGGCGGGGTGAGGGCGGCGGCCTCAGCTCGAGAGCAAGTCGAGTTCCTCGTCGAGGTACTCGGCCTTGCACTTGCTGCGCTGCAACTTGCCGCTGCTCGTCTTCGGGAGCGTGCCCGGCTGCACGAGCATGATATCGCGCGGCGGCAGGCCACTGACTTCGAGCGCACGGTGATGGATCCGTTCACGCACGTCGGCCAGATCACCAGAGGTTTCGGTCAGCCGAACCTCGGCCACGACGACCACGCTCTCTTTGCCCTTGTAGCCCTCCATACCAAACGCGATCACGTTGCCCGCACGAACACCGTCGAGTGGGCCGACCGCGCGCTCGATGTCTTCGGGGAACACGTTGCGACCGCCGACGATGATGACGTCCTTGATCCGGCCGCACATCACGAGCTCGCCATCGAGGAGGTAGGCGAGGTCACCGGTGCAGAGCCAGTCGTCGTGGAACAGCGCAGCGGTGGCGTCGGGCCGCTTGTAATAGCCGGGGGTGACCGACGTACCCCGAAGCAACAGCTCGCCGACGTGACGTTCCGGCAGCGTTTCAAACGTCTCGGGATCAACCACCTTCATTTCGAGACCAGGCACCGCTGTTCCGAGGAGCGGGAGTTTGCGGGCCGTCACGGCGAACTCGTCGGTGTCGAGGACTTCGATCGGCTTGGCGACTCGCTCGGTTTCCAGCACGATGCGGTCCACGGTGTCGGTACGCAGGCCGCGACCACGAGTGGGGAACGAGCCGCCGATCGCTACCTCGGCCATGCCAAACGCTGGGAAGACACCGCCAGCATCGAAACCGAACCGCGACGCCTCGGCGACAAAGGCCTCGACCGCTTTTGGATCGACCGGCTCGGCACCGGAGAGGGCCAACGAGAGCCGCGACAGGTCAAGGCCGTTCATGCGCTTGAGCGCCCGCGTCGCGAGAACCCACGAGAAATTTGGACCAGCGGTCGCCGTACAGCCGTAGTCGCTGAGCCACTGCATCCAATTGCCGGGGTGCGCGAGGAAGTCTTGTGGCGCCGCCTGCACGAGGTTGACGCCCTTGGTCATCGGGATGGCGAGGAACCCGACCAGACCCATGTCGTGATAAAGCGGCAGCCACGACATCATCGTTTCGCCCTGCTCGATCTGAGCGGCCTCAAGACAAGCATCGACGTTGGCGGACAACACGCGATCAGGAATCATCACGCCCTTCGGCTCGCTCGTCGAACCGCTCGTGTACTGCAGAATGACGAGACGCTCGGGATCGTGCGCCGGAATCTCGAGACGGTCTCCATGCGGCACGTTCGGTGCACCCGGCAGGACGGAACGCATCAGTTCGATCGGCGGGTCACCCTCAGCAGCGGTGTAAAAGTCAGCGAGTTGATCGTCGATCAGGACGAGCTTGGCATCGCCGTGGCGAATCCGGCCGCGGGTGCTGTCGATAAAGGCATCAAGGGATCCCATGCGCATCGGTAAAGGCAGCACCATCGACGCAATGCCGGCCATCCAGCAGCCACGCACAATGGTCATGAGCTCGCGACTGGTCGGCCCGAGCACTGCGACATGATCGCCGGGCAACAGGCCCTTGGCCTGCAGCGCTGCGCCGACTGCACGCGCATCATCGTGGATCTCGCGCCAGGTGACGAGCGCCGGGCGCCCATCGGCATCGAGGTCGCCGCTGAGGACGGACTTGCCGACAAAACGGACCCCTGTGCCTAAGTCGGCGGCTTGTTCCAGTCGGGTGATCGTGGAATCGACAACATCCATGGCCCGCGACGGTAACGCATCACCAACGATTCGTCGACGGATCGTGGCTGTCCAGAACGCTATTGGCTGCCGTCGAGCCGACCGGGCAGGTGATGCATCGATCCACCGCGCACCTTGACCTCCTTGGGCTGACATGCGTGGCAGCCGTACTCGAGGTGAATGCCCTGAATCGACATTTGCGTCCCGCGTGATTTCTCAAGGATGACTTGCGGCAGGTGATACAGGTCGTCACCGCCACATATCGGACACTTCGGCCGCGGATCACGCGTCCAGCTGATCTTGCACACGTCGCAGGTGAGTTCGAGCGTCCCGTCGCCAACGGGCGCACCGCGCAGATGCTCGTCGCTGTCGCAGGACGGGCAAACAATCTTGAGGGCCATGGCGCTTCGAGCGTACGACACCCCATCGGCATCGAGCTGCGATCAGCTGTGCCCGAATGCCTCCACCAGTTGTGTTCGGCTGCTCTCGGGCATTGAGGTGTAGAGCAGTTCGGCGCCGTCAAAGCGCCTCGCCTCAGCACTCAGGTCGCTCACGTGGACGTGCTCGGCAAGGATCACGACCGCAGTCGTCCCGTTCTCGACGGCCGCCTTGAACCAGTCGACCCACTCGTCTGGGATACCGATGTCGACCACCTTCGCCGTGACGGCACCGACCCCAGCCCCGACACCGAGTCCGGCAACCCAGCCGATCGGGCCACCGATGATCAGGCCAAGCAGGCCGGTCCACATCGCTCCCGACGCTGCGGCACGGCCGGGTGTCAGATCCATCGTCTCCATCACACTGACTTTGCCGGCGTCGTTCTTGCCCACGACGACGGCGTCTTTGAGCGCAAGCTTGCCAGCGTTGCGCAACCCGGTCATGGCGAGGAGGTACTCCTGCGCACGAGTCGAGGTATCGAAGGCGACGCTGATAATGACTGGGGCATCGGGATCGGGATCGACGGACGGCCCTGCGCGCAGACTTGGGTCGGGCGGCTGAAAGTCGGACATGCCACAGTCTGGCCACGAAACACCGCAGTCAAACGGTTGACGAACACAAACGGATCAGGACCGCGCGTCAAGTGACCCCGTAGGCTCGGGGGCCGTATGAGCGAGACCGACACCACCGCACACAGCGCCGACACTCCTGCCCACCGGTACACGTCGGCACTTGCCCAGGACATCGAATTGCGGTGGCAGCAGACCTGGGCCGACGACGGGACCTTCAACGCTCCCAACCCTGCTGGCCCACTCGCCGACCCCGACGCGGTTGCGGCGCGCGGCGACAAGCTCTTCGTCCTCGACATGTTCCCGTACCCATCCGGCGTCGGCCTCCACGTTGGCCACCCACTGGGCTTCATTGGCACGGACGTCTACGCCCGATTCCAACGAATGGCCGGACGCAACGTCATCTACACGATGGGCTTCGACGCATTTGGTCTCCCCGCCGAGCAGTACGCCGTACAGACCGGAACCCACCCGGCAATCACAACAAACGACAACATCGCAAACATGAGGCGCCAGCTGCGTCGCCTCGGGCTGAGTCACGACATGCGACGCTCAGTCTCCACCACTGACCCGGAGTACTACCGGTGGACGCAATGGATCTTCAGTCAGGTCTTCAACGCCTGGTACGACGAGGATGCCGAACGGGCCCGGCCGATCGATGAGCTGATCGCCGAATTCGAGGCCGGCGATCGGGTGGCACCCGACGAACGAAGCTGGAGCGAGCTCTCCCCCGCCGAACGCAACGAGCTCATCGACGACCATCGCCTGGCCTATGTCTCTGAGGCGCCGGTCAACTGGTGTCCCGGTCTGGGCACTGTCGTGGCAAACGAAGAAGTGACCGCCGACGGCCGTTCCGACCGCGGCAACTTCCCGGTATTCAAGCGCAACATGCGGCAGTGGATGATGCGTATCACCGCGTATGCCGACCGCCTGATCGACGACCTCGAGTTGCTCGATTGGACCGAGGCCATCAAGGCGATGCAGCGCAACTGGATCGGCCGCAGCCACGGCGCCAAGGTCGACTTCGAATCGTCTGCTGGCACGATCACCGTCTTCACCACGCGACCCGACACCTTGTTCGGCACATCGTTCATGGTGCTCTCCCCCGAACATCCATACGTCGACGAGCTGGCCGGCCCGGACAAGGCCGACGAGATCGCCGCCTATCGCAAGCAGGCAGCTGCCAAGAAGGACTTCGAGCGGCAAGACGAAACGCGCGAGAAGACGGGCGTGTTCACGGGGGCCTACGCCACGAACCCCGTCAACGGTGAACAGATCCCGATCTGGATCGCCGACTACGTCCTCATGGGTTACGGCACCGGAGCCATCATGGCCGTGCCCTGTGGCGACAGCCGCGACTTCGAGTTCGCCCGCAAGTTCGATCTGGCCATCCCGGCAATCCAAACTCCGCCGCCGGCCTGGTTCAAAGAACGCGGTCTGGACGTCACCCTCGACACACGACAGTGGCCCGAGGCCTTTGTCGGCGATGCACCATACGTCAATAGCTCAAACGGCGAACTGTCTCTGGACGGGCTGGTCAACAAGGCCGAAGGCATCGCTGTGATGAACGCCTGGCTCGAACGGGCGAATGCCGGTGAGGCGACCATCAATTACAAGCTGCGCGACTGGCTATTTAGCCGCCAGAGATACTGGGGCGAACCGTTCCCGATCGTCTACGACGCCGACGGCAACCCGCACACACTGCCCGACTCGATGCTGCCGGTCGAGCTCCCCGAGACCGAGTCGTTCTCCCCGCGCACCTTCGACGATGACGACGAATTCTCCAGCCCCGAGAGCCCCCTCGATCGCCTCCAGGACTGGGTGAACGTCGAACTCGATCTCGGCGACGGCGTGCAGATGTATCGCCGTGACACCAACGTGATGCCGCAGTGGGCCGGATCGTGCTGGTACGAGATGCGATACCTCGACCCGACAAACACGGAGACCTTCTGTGACCCGGCCGTCGAGGAATACTGGATGGGTCCACAGACCCACATTCGCCCGGACCATCCGGGTGGCGTCGACCTCTACGTCGGCGGCGTCGAACATGCCGTGCTGCACCTGCTGTACGCCCGGTTCTGGCACAAGGTCTTGTTCGACCTTGGCCACGTCAGCTCCAAAGAGCCGTACGCCCGCCTGTTCAACCAGGGCTACATCATGGCCGCGGCGTTCAAGGACGAACGCGAGATCTATGTCGAGGCGACGGAAGTCGAAGGATCCGAGGACGCCGGCTTCACCCACGACGGCCAACCGGTCGCACGCGAGTGGGGCAAGATGGGCAAGTCGCTGAAGAACGCCGTCTCGCCCGACGAGATGTACGAGGAGTACGGGGCCGACACGTTGCGCCTCTACGAGATGGCGATGGGCCCACTCGACGCATCGCGGCCGTGGGAAACACGTGACGTCGTCGGCATGTACCGCTTCCTGCAGCGGCTCTGGCGCAACATGGTCGACGAAGAAACTGGCGCCTGCACTGTTGTCGACACCGCTCCTGACGCCGCGACCGACAAGCTGTTGCATCGGACCATCGATGTCGTTCGCATTGAGATGGACGCACTCCGGTTCAACACGGCGATCGCCAAGCTGATCGAGTTGAACAACGGCGTCACCAAACTCGACGCCACACCCCGAGCGGTCGCCGAAGCGATGATTCGCATGCTGGCACCACTCGTCCCGCATATCACCGAGGAACTGTGGCGCAAGCTCGGCCATGACGACACCGTGGCCTACATCGAGTTCCCAACCGCTGATCCGGCGCTACTCGTCGACGACACCATCGAGGTCCCTGTCCAGGTCAACGGCAAGGTGCGCGGCCGAATCACCATCCCCGCCGACGCCGACCAGGCCACAACCGAAGCGGCGGCGCTGGCCGACGAGAAGGTGATTGCCACACTCGCGGGCAACACGCCGAAGAAAGTCATCGTCGTGCCCGGCCGCATGGTCAACATCGTCGTCTGACGACTGCGGTCAGGCGTCGACGAGTTCGCGCTCGGGCTCGGGCTCCTCGCCAGCGATTGCACCCTCGTCATGTCCACCCTCGACGTTCAGCGCGGGCAGGAGACGATCCAACCATTTCGGCAACCACCAGTTCTTCTCACCGAGTAACTCCATCGTCGCGGGGACGAGCAACATGCGCACCAGTGTCGCGTCGAGGAAGATCGCCGTTGCCAGCCCGAGACCGAACATCTTGATCACACGAGCGTCCTCGAGCACGAAGCTGCCAAAGACCACAACCATGATCGCCGCCGCTGCAGTGATGACGCGGGCGGTGGCTGCGAGTCCGTCTGCAACCGAGGTCACCGGATCGCCCGTCTTGTCGTATTCCTCGCGCACCCGTGACAAGAGGAAGACCTCGTAATCCATTGAGAGACCAAACACGATGGCGAAGAGCATCATCGGCAGGAACGGCTCGATCGGACCGCTGCCGGTTCCCAACAGCTCAACACCCCAACCCCATTGGAAGACGGCGATGACGATGCCGTACGCGGCGCCGATCGACAGCAGGTTCATGATGACGGCCTTGAGCGGGACCAGCACCGAGCGGAACACCATCATCAGCAGCAGAAACGACAGCGTCAAGACAGCGAGGAAGAACACCGGGAGTCGGGCCCCGAGATAATCAGAGAAGTCAATGCTTGACGCGACAGCTCCCGTCACCTTCACGTCAAGCCCCGACAGCTCGACCGCTCCCGGAATCACGGTGTCGCGCAACTCGCGCACCAGGGCCGAGGTGGCCTCGTCCTGCGGGCCAGTCTCGGGGACGACAAAGATCTGGAACGCCTGCTCGTTCTCGGATGGGATCGGTCCGAGTGCGCGCGCAACGCCGTCCGCATCGTTCAGTGTCGCAACGAGGTTCTGCGCCGCGCCGAGCTGACTCGGGTCGTCCAGTTCTGCAACCACCAGCAGCGGGCCGTTGCTCCCGGCACCGAAGCCTTCCGCGAGCAGTTCGTATGCCTGGCGGGTGGTGGTGTCTTCCGCGAACGTGCTCTCGTCGCCGAAACCAAGGCGCAGACTGAGCACCGGAATACTCATTACGAGCAACAGCACGGTGACGCCGATTGCCATCGGCCACGAGTGGTGCTGCACAAAGCGGCTCCACCGATAGGCCCAGGTCTCGCGCAGCGGCTTCTCTGCGCGAGGTGGCACCACTTCGCGCAGCCCCGTGATGAAGAACGACGTCACCAGCGTGGCAATCGCCATCACGACGAACACTGCAGCCAAGGGAGCGAAGCCGAGGCCGACGGCCAGGAGCGCCACGGCGACAAATCCAGCCATGATCAAGCCACGCCAGCGGGTGACCTCAACGCGCTCACCGGCGAAACCGATCAGTGCAGGCAGCAGCGTGACCGAGGCAACCATGGTGATCGCCACCGTGACCGCCGCGCCAGTGGCGAGACCGTTGATGAACGCGAGTTGCATCACGAACATGCCGAGCAGAGAGATCACCACCGTGAGGCCGGCAAACAGTACCGCTCGTCCAGCGGTGTCGATCGCACGCACTGTTGCATCGTGCGGCGACATGCCGTCGCGCGTGCCCTCTCGGTACCGGGTGACGATGAACAGCGCGTAGTCGATGCCGACACCGAGACCGATCATGGCGCCCAACGTGGTGGCGAAGTCCGGGATTGACATCACGTTGGTGAGCAGCGTGATAGTGCCGACACCGATGCCGACACCGAACAGGGCGACGCCAATCGGCAGGCCCATTGCGAGCACCGACCCGAACGCCAAGATGAGAATGACCACCGCGAATGCCAGGCCGATCAGTTCAGACTCCGGGGGCTCGAACTCGGCAAGTGCGGCGCCACCGATCTTGATGCTGACACCATCGATGTCGATCTGGTCGACGAGCGTCTCAATGTCGCGACCAATCTCACTCGCTCGAAGCTCATCGGTGTTCTCGTCGAAGTCGATGCTGGCATAGGCGATCGATCCATCGGGAGACACGAGGCCGCGCTGTTCGCCGATCGGCGAGTAGGGGCTCGTCAGTGTGACTTCCTCGATGGCGCCGACCTCGTCAAACAATGCCGACATCTCGACTTGGACCACGGCGGCTCCGACGCCCTGCTCAGCTTCAAACACGATCGAGCCGGAGATGAAGCTTCCTCCCGCACCGAAATTCTCCTTCAAGATCTCAAAACCAGCCAGCGAGTCGGAGTCGGGGCTCTCGAACGAACTCTCCGACGAACTTCCGATGCTCCCAACTGCGGCCAACGTGCCCACGAGCACGACCACCCATGCGGCGAGGACGGTACGGCGGCGACGGAATGCGAACGATCCGAGGCGTTCCCAGATCGACGCGTTCGGACCCAGCGGCGTCGCCCCATCGCCTTCCGCGTTGTTGGACAATTTGTTCATGAATGGGAGCATGGTCGGTACCATGAGGCTTTGCAAGCACTGACCACCCATCGTGTCCAACGACACAACCCGACCGATTCGCGATGACTCAACCCAACCACGAACCAGGGGCGCAGCCATCCGTCGAGACCCAGGTCCCAGCCGGCGATGTCGACCCACGGGTCGAACGCTCTCGCACCTCAGTCGTCAGTGCCGCTGCTCAACTCCTGCTCGACAATGGCCCGGACGCGATTACCCACGCGCGGGTCGCTGCAGCAGCGGGCGTGAGCCGGACCACGGTCTACAAGCACTTCCCCGAGCGCTCCGACCTGCTCTTTGTCACGGCGGAGGCAATCGGAAAGAACGTTCCCAACCACAACGACATCACGGGCGATCTGCGGACGGATCTGCGGATGTTCCTCGATCACCTTGCGAGCGACCTGCGTGACCCGGTCCGCACTCGGATCATCGCGATGATGATGGAACGCGGGCTACATGATGATGCGGTTGCGTTGGTTCGCAACACCTTCATGCAGAAGTTCCGCGTGGTGTACACCGCCATCACATCGGCGGGCGTTGCGAGAGGTGAGCTCAGCGCTGACGTCGACGTCGAACTCGGCCTCGCCTCAATGGCCGGGTCGTTGATCTATGCGCGGCTCCTCACCGATCGGCCGATCGACGATGCACTCGTCGGCCGGGTGATCGACAACTTCATTCGAACCAACGCGCCCCGCTGACCACCCGCTCGACCAACTCAAAGCTGGCGTCAGCGGGTGCTGCGGGACAGCGCCTGCAGCGCTTCGCCAGCGACAGCGCTGAACCGCTCGATCAGCGCCTCGAGCCAGGCCGGGTCATCGTCGGCAAAGCTCGCGCGCACCTGGGCTCGGATCGCCGACGCGTCGTCCCCGGTCGGATCGCCGTAGGCGTGCAGCCACGCATCGGCACGCAACGACTGGAGCACGCTGAAGACGTCCACCGTTCCGAACTCGAGAGCGGCCGAGGTGACTTCGACATCAGGCAGCAGCCCGTCAAGAGCCCCCAGCCAGTCGCCGCTGAGCGCCGCCGACACACTCTCGCCATCATGCATCGATCGGACCTCGCCCCACCAGTCCGTGCCGCGCTGGTAGCCGGGATCACCCTTGGCGTGATGGGAGATCAGTTCGCCGTGGCTCCATGGACCCAGCCCGGTATGGAGATCAACGACGCCAAGTCGCTGTGCACCGCCAACGATTTCGGCAAGGTGCTCATGCATCCAACGATTCGACCAAACCGGCCCCGATCCACCGTGGAAGATTCCCGTCGGATGGTCGTACTGACCACCGCTCACGATTTCCTGGAATCGGCCGAGGCCGACCTCACCCGCCACCTCCATCAGCGCTGCGGTGGTCATCTGCTGGGTCTCATCGTCCCAGATTGCCGGCACGAGCAGATCGGCAATATCGCCGTACCCCGTGTTACGCGGCACGTCGGCCCAGTCGACGAAGTTGCGATTGACATCGACATTGTCTTCATTGACGCGTCGCACCCAGGAAAAACCGACCGGGTTGAAGGCGTGCAGGAGGACAACTCGCAAGCTTTCAGGGCCGTGACCCGGGCATTCGTCGAGCCACCAGGACTGCAACGCCGACCCGGCGTACCCCTCGACACCATGCGTGCCCGACACGAACAGCAACACATCGGTGGCGTCAGCTGAGCCCAGCACGGCGACATCGATTGCCAACTCCTCGCCTCCGCGTCCGCTCACCGGATGCGGAAACGAGGTGACCTCAGCCCCGGCGGTCGAGGCGGCATCAAGAAAGCGTCGACGTGCGACGGCGTAGGTCTGGTCGAGGAGACGGGTCATCTGCAGATGCTTTCAGATCGAGCTGGCGACTACTGACCTTCGCTGAGAAGTTATTCGAGCACCCAGATATATGTGGCGGTGTCCTGTGCGCCTGGTATCGAGACCCTGTCGCCGACGCAGTTCGGCTCGGTACCGCGTTGATACCGAGCCGAACTGCGTCGTCGTTGTCACTGATCACTTCGGCTCCGAGTGCCTGTTCACGCGCCCGATACTCAGTGGCGAACTCGACTGGATCAAGGCCGCAGTCGCCCGCGAGCGACGCGATCACACCGCTGTCTGAAATGGTGCGGTTGTCAGCGAAGTACGCCTTGAACATGGCGCGGTGAAATGCTTCTTCGACGTCCGGACCATAGGTGGCGGTAAGTTTGGAAGCCGCAAGTGCTGGCAAGCTGTGGCTGGGATGCTCGTGTTCTGATGCCCACGGTGCAGTGACTTCCAGTCGGGCGTCCGCTTCGGGCATTCGGGTCCAGTTCCGCGTGTAGGCAATGAATTCTCCGCGGGTCTTCCGGCCCGTTTCAGTCGAGCGGAGCATGAATGATTTCCACTCGATGACGATTCGGTCGCCAAAGTGTTCTTGCACATCGTCGAGGCGCACGGCCGCGACACAGCATAAGGGTCAAAGGAAGTCGGAGTCGACGGTGAGTCGCAGTGGTTCTGTCATTGCTCAGGTCCGGACAGGGATGACTTCGAACTGTCCGCCGACCTTGCCGTCGCTGGCTCGAAACTGTTCGATGACCTGTTTGTGGATTTCTCGCCAATCCATGATTCAGCTTTCAGTTGCTGAAATTGTCGTTGGAGTTGTTGCCGGATTCGAATTGCTTGAACGTGATCACGGCAAGACACAGCCGCAGCGTTGAGGGGCGCCGAGGAATGGAGCCGCGGCAGCGGGTGGGGCGTGTGCTGATCGTACTGACCTGGCCCCGGCTCGGTTCAACGAACACGTCAAGGCGCCCTCGGCGACACCTGACTCGAAGGCGTTCAACAACCGAGGGGTCCGGTCGGCCAAGATAGAGGAGATGCAGGTCGCGCCCAAGAGTTCGACAACAGCCGGACAGGAGCACCGTGCCCCGCTCCGTCGACGCATCCGACACGTCCTGCTCGGTGACGGCCCGATCATTCCCCTTGCGGTATCGCACGGATTGTCGGGCTCTGCCGACGCGTTCGTCACAGTCAGCCTCGCCGGATCATTGTTCTTCAACATCAGCCCAGACGCATCGCGACAGCAGGTGCTGCTGTACCTCCTGGTGACGATGGCGCCGCTTGCGGTATTGGCACCGCTCGTCGGGCCCGCCGTCGACCGATTCCGACGCTCGCAACGTTTCGTCGCGTCGATCTTCTATCTGCTGCGTGCCGTCAGTTGCTTGGCAATGGTCAGCTTCCTCCTCGATCTGACCTTCTATCCACTCGCGCTCATTTTGCTGATCGCGAGCAAGGCCTCAGGCGTGGTCAAACAGACGCTGGTACAGCAGCTGGTCGACGACCCTGACGAACTGGTGGCAACCAACGCGCGGCTGGCGCGCTTGGCGAGCATCACCGCCGCCATTGGCGCTGGCGTCGCCGCCGCGTTACTGACGGTCAGCGGACCAGGCTGGACGCTTCGCATCGGTGCAGTGCTGTTTGCCCTCGCTTCGTTCATTGTCCTGCGGGTCCGAACACCGAAACATGTCATCGTCGCCACCGATGACGTCGAATATGCCGAGACTCACCTTCCCGTGGTGTTCGTCGCGTCGGTCGGCATGGTCGCGATACGCGCCGCCGTCGGATTCTTCTTGTTCACGCTTGCCTTCACGTTGCGACGCGATAGCCAGCCCGCGGTCATCTACGGACTCGCAGCCGCGTGTTACGGGTTCGGGGCGTTCGCCGGTCACACCGTCATCAGCCTGCTTCGCCGGCGGTTCAGCGAACAGCAACTCATTGGGTTGGCAATCGCTGCGCCGGCGGCGTTCACCGCCGTCGGGATACTCGGCGTGTCAACACCATTGCTACTCGTGATCGCTGCGCTCGTCGGCCTGTCCACCACGCTCGGCCGCAATGCCTTCGACAGTCTGTTGCAACGACGGGCACCCGAGGCATTACTCGGCCGCGCCGGCGCGCGATATGAGACGCGGTTCCAGCTCGCCTGGGTCTTCGGAGGCGCGGTCGCCACACCGATCTCCCTCGCCCCAGAGGTGAGCATGATGATCCTCACCGCCATCTATCTCCCAGGTCTCGCAGTGTTCATTCGGGCGCTGCGCGAAGCGGGCCAGTTCGAAGGAGCGTCAGTCGATGCCTTGGCAGGCGCTCGACAGCGAGTGCTCATGGCGCGCCACGCCTGGGAGGCAGAGGAATACCGGACCGCCATCATCGACGCATCCGCCGCGGCCGACCTGGCCCAAACGGTGCACGGACCATTCTTGGACGATGACCGAGACCGCCGCATTCTGCTCGACGAGTTGCGGCGCGCAGCGATCGATCCCAAGCGGCCCGTCTTGCCCGGCGATGCCATTCGTGCGCTGGAAGCCGCCGGTGGCCTACTCGACGGAAAACTCCAGGCCGAGGCCTCGTAAGGACATCGACTCGATGATCCGTCGAATCGGCTACTCGGCTGCGAGGGTCGCCGATGCAACGGTGGCAACGTCGTCGGTGGCCATCACTTCAAGGATCCAAGCGTTGTCGTCGTCGATCGACTGATAGCGCACGATACGGACTTCCACTCTCGCTTGATCGGGTTCGAAGTCGTCAATCAAGATCATGACTCCATCGTCCTTGACAGGCTGATCTTCGAGCGTCTCATCACGGGCATCGCTGGCATGGTCAGCAAAACGAATCACGGCGGCGTCGTCGATGTTGGACACGACGTTGGCCTGCACGCGGACATCGACGGTTTCCCCCGAGCTTGCGGCCAGGTAGATGACCGGCGTCTCCACATTCCCGTCGGCATCGACAACCGGTTCGCTCCGTTCGATTTCCCACCGGACAATCGCGGTGTATCCATTGGTCGGCGTCACGGTGGCCCGCTTGGGTTCGGGGTCAGACGTGCAACCGACGAGCGCGAGTGCGGCGGCCGCCGCGACTGCAAAGCCCCGCGCCCCGCGCCTCGGCCCACTGTCGCGATCAAATATCACTGCCGCACGTTAGGCCAAATCTGCAGTCGGATGAAGCAGGCGCCTCCGATCGCCGAGATCGATCGACCAAATCCAAAGATCGAGCCGATGTCGTATACCGACCCGCAGCTAGTCGAGCAGCGATGCCGTCGAGTACACATCGCGGGCACGTTCTGGCGCCTCGGCCCTCATGCGATCGAATTCACCGCGAGTCAAAGTGTCATGCCAGCTCGTGCGCCGGCCTGAGCATTTGCTGCCAGTTAGTCCTTCGGACAGTTGGACCAACTTAAGATCAGACGCCGGTGAGGTCGAAGTACTCAACCTCGAGCGGCGACTCCAACATTTCTTCCAGCAACTCTCCGAGCCCATTGTCTAGACGCCATCCGACATAGGCCTGATGGTGTTCAACCGAGTCCCACGTTTCGTAGAGGAGAACAGTGCTCGAATCCGGGGAACTCAGGGTTTCGACGGCTTGGCAGCCTTCGTAGGCCCTGGTCTTGACGAGGCCATCTTCGCCGGCAAGCCAATCAATCCAGTCTTGTTTCTTATCTTCCTGGCACCTGAATGTGGCGATAGCGATGATCATGTCCGGTCCTTTGCAGTGTGGTCTTTCAGCATGAGTGCGTGCCGTCAGGCTCTGACCTTAATCGTCAGCGTCCTGCCGGGTTTAATCGTACGGCGAGACCTGGCTAGTGGCCCATTTGAGCCAGCAGAAACGGTTGATTGGTATTGCTGCCGGGTTGGTGGCCCTGTTTCGCTCGCGACCGCGTTCCGTGTTCGCGTCTAAGGCGTCGAAACGCTGCCGCTGGGTACTTGCCCCAGGCGTTTCGTGGCGCGCGATGTAGCGCGTGCGTTAATCGAGTAGTGATGCTGTCGAGTACACACCGCGGGCACGTTCTGGCGCTTCTGCTCTCAAGCGACTCGAATAGCGACGAGGCCCTCCATACTTCCCGTCGTCGGTGCCGACGGTGCCGACTCGAGTAGTTGGAGAATGGTTGCGTCGGGGAGTGCGGAGCGCGCCGCGTCGATCTCGTCGAAGGAACCAGCGTTCGCGCACAGGCCGATCGTGAACGGGATTGGCTCGGCCAGGTTGAAGACCGTCTGTGTAATGCCCGAGGATTCGTGTTGGGCGTCCGCCATCTCGTGGCTCCAGGCGAGCGACGCAGCCCACTGGCGAGGATCAACCTGCCAGGTCGTGACGGCGATGGCACCCGGGGGTTCCCGAAGCGCACCGGCGACGTGAGTAACTCGCGCCATGGAATCATTAGCGGGACCGTCAAGGCGCTCGGCGAGGGATCGCTGCGCTGCCATGAAGTCGGCATCGCCGAGGAGTTGAGCGTTCATCGTCATCAATTCGCTGTGGGTCGAGAACATGTCGGCCACCCACATCCGACCAACCGAGCCGAGCACGACCGTGTACACCGTGGCCTGCCTGCCCGTGATCGAATTGGCTCTCGCTATCAGATCGATCATCTCCGGGGCGGCTTCGGCGGACTGGCCCGGTTTCACCTGGATGTGGCGATTGAACATGAACATGTGTGATCTCCTAGTCGTTGCGGTTGATCATTGAAGAGTAATACACGGGGATTGACCGTTCGACCAGAAAAGCAGTAGCTGCCGGTTTCGCAACCCAATTCGCTCGCAAACACGTTCTCTGTTCGCGTCTAAGGCGTCGAAACGCTGCCGCTGGGTACTTGCCCCAGGCGTTTCGTGGCGCGCGATCTAGCGCGAGCGTTAATCGAGGAGTGAGGCCGTCGAGTACACGCCGCGCCGTTGTTCTGGAGCCTCGGCTCGGATGCGATCGAATTCGCCTCGCGTCATCGTGTCATGCCAGGTAGTGCGTCGGCCCGCACACCCGCTGCCCGAGGGGACATTCTTAGGTGTGCGAGCCCGACGATACGCCCGCTGATAGGCGCGATTTGTTTCCACGCACTCGCTACATCGACACCGATGTGGTGGCTGATAGCGGGCGCGCGAGCCATGTGGAGGAGTGACTGCCCCCCCCTTATTCTGCCGTAATCAGAATCAAGTTCCCCCCCAGTTCCCCCCCCCACACGCAGAATTGGCGTGTCAAGCTGGGCCAGGAAAGTTCGTGCAGTCCGTCAGCGGCCCAGAGCAAAATCCTTACAAACAATGGGCCAAACAGCAAAGAACCCCTCGGCGTGGACCGAAGGGTTCTCCGTGGAGCCTAGGGGAATTGAACCCCTGACCTCTTCCATGCCATGGAAGCGCTCTACCAACTGAGCTAAGGCCCCGCATTGCTGCGGGCGATGACGATAGCGCCCACCACACTTGGTTCAAACGGCCAGCCTCAATCGACCAGCATCCGCTGCAGCTGGCTGGCGGTCACCGCTCCCAGTCGACTTTGGGGACGTCGAGATACAACCGCTCGATCTCGTAGAACTCGCGCTGTTCCTCGTGAAAGACGTGCACGATCACATCGCCGTAGTCGATCAGGATCCACTGCTGCTGATCGCGGCCCTCGTGGCGAACTGGACCGCGACCGAGCTCGCGCTTCACGGTCCATTCGATTTCGTCGGCGACGGTGCGCACGAGGCGCGGGTTCGAGGCACTGCAGACGACGAAGTAGCCGGCGATCGCCAGGACTTCCCCAACCTCGAGGATCAAGATGTCGGTGGCTTTCTTATCGTCGGCCGTCCGCGCCGCGAGCACCGCCAACTGCACATCGGAGTCGTCGTTGGGTTCGGTGTCAGCAATCTGCGGTTCAGCCATCGGTGTCGACGGTAGCGGCGTCATCGGGAGTCGATGCGTTCGGTTCCACGACCTCGACGGCTACAGCTTGCGCCGCCTGTGCGTCGAGATAGCTCGTTCCGAGCCGGACAACAACGTCGATGCCGTCGATGAGTTCCTTGGCGAGGACCACTTCGACCTCTCCAAACGTCGGCGGCCCGAGCTCTTCCATCGCCGCGAAAATTTCCTCGCTCGCCGCCTCAATCCGAGTGACCAGCGGCGCTCCATCTGGACTCGGAGTGGCATCAACCGAGACCACATTGCCATCGAGAAACAACAGCGTGGCGATCGCTTCGAGGGCAATCTCCTGGCGCGAAGCCAGGCCGGAATCGGACGCCGCGAGCTGCGCCGCCGTGATCGGAATTTCGAGCCGGAACACCGGGCCGGGATTCGGCGCTGAAACCCGGGCGGGCGAGATCTGCGCGAACACGAGCACGACATCGCGTCGATCGAGCACGACGAAACTGTCGCTTCCAACGAAAGCCGGCGGAATGATCTGGAGGTCACGGACTTGGACGGGCCCGCTCCACAGTCGGGCGAAAAGTTCATCAACCGTGGCCGACTCTGTTGGCCGGCCGTCACCGTCAAGGGTGACGGGGGCCGAGCTGTTGACAGGAGCGCTGTCGGCAACTCCGGTCCACAGAGCCACGTCAATGGCGTGCTGCGTGCGCTCATCTGCGCCAGCCTCGGTCGCCGTCAGCGCCGCCGCCAGGAGCGGACCATCGAGCCGCTGCTCACCGGCGCCAACGACCACCCGAGCCCCCTGATCATCCGAATCGATGACATCCACACCAACGTCGACGGTCACGGGGATGGTCGGTTCAAGAAGTTCAGTCAGACGATTGGCACCAACGATCTCACCGAACTGCAAGGTGACCGCAACGGTTGCCTCAACCTGTTGGAAAAAACTGGACGGGTCGGCCGAATTCAGCTCACGATTGAGCGGCCGGCGAACCTCGCCGAACAAGGCGGTCGAATCGGCCGTGACCGGGATCGTGACGATCGTGCCGCCCTGACCGGCGGGCAAGAGGGTCGCCACGATGAGCGAGGTCAGACGATTGTCGTCATCGACAACAGCCAGGGCTGCATTGTCCGTCGCTGGCAGCGAGAGAACCGGCCGCGAGTCGACTGCGGCCACCTCACCTTCGGTGGAATTCAGGACAGCGTTCGCCCCAACCGCAGTGAGCCCAGCCGCAGAGACAATGAGAACGGCAGCGACAACGGCACCGATCAGCGTGCGGCGCCGTCGCTCGTCGGCACGGGCGGTCACGAACGATCTGCCCCAGCGAGATCAGGTCGCGCACCGTACAAACCACGTTGCACGATGACGTCCAACACGGGCTCGGTCACCAGGTAATCGAGCGGGCGGCCATCGACAAACCGGGCGCGTAGGTCGGTACTCGACACTTCCAAGCGCGGAACTTCCACCCGAATCCAGTCGACGCCGTCAGGGAGATCGACAGGATCGCCAGGCCGATCGACAACCACCAACCGGGACTGCTGAACCACCTCGTCGTAGCGGGTCCACGTGTGGAGCCCAGCCGCAGCGTCATCGCCGACGATCGTGAACAGTTCTGCGCCGGGATATTCCTGGGCGAGTGTCTGCAACGTGTCGGCGGTGAAGCTATGACCACCGTGGTCGATCTCCGTGCGTCCGGTGACCAGCTGAGCAACATCGTCCACTGCCGCGGCGACCATTGCCAGGCGATCCGCTGCTGGCGTGATCTGCCTGCTGCCTTCCTTCTGCCACGGCACGTTGTTCACCATCAAGATGACGACATCGAGATCAAGAGCATGACGTACGTTCACCGCAGTGACCAAGTGACCCACATGTGGCGGATCGAACGTCCCCCCGAAGAGGCCGATGCGCTGGGCGGCGGGGCGCTGCGTTCCAGGTGGATGCGCGGACGAAGACACGAACCCTGATCGTAGGAGCCGACGAGGCAGGACCACACCATGGGCCCCATACAGACTGTGAGCAAAGCATCAGAACCCTCCGATTTGACCAGGGGGTTGACACGTCTGTTACTGTCAGTTGTCCCCCCATATACCCCCCGTTTCCAAGTTTGAGTCAGGTTTCCGCCGGAAACCCCTCTGTCATGGCGATCGTCGCCCCGGTCACAACATCGTCGAACACTGCTGTTTGCGATGTCGTCCCTGATCTGGCCGGTCGCTGTGATGTGCCTCCGGGCACAACTCAAACCGGAATTCCGCACAAAATCGAATGGTTGTAAGAAACATGAATGATTCCATTGGCCTCTACCTCAACGACATCGGCAAGGTGGCGTTGCTCACCGCCGAGGACGAGCGCGAGCTCTCCCGCGTCATCGAGACCGGCCGCGAAGCCGCTGAGCAGCTCGAAGCTGGCAAGAAGGGCGCAGCTCTGAAGCGCCAGGTGCGCGAAGCAGCCAAGGCCAAGGACCGGTTCATCCGTTCCAACCTGCGCCTCGTCGTCTCGATCGCCCGCCGCTACCCCCTGCCCCAGGGCATGGACCTCCTTGACCTCATTCAGGAAGGCAACCTTGGCCTCGAGCACGCCGTCGACAAGTTCGACTGGCGTCGTGGCTTCAAGTTCTCCACCTACGCCACGTTCTGGATCCGCCAGGCCATCGGTCGCGCCCTCGACCAGAAGGCCAGCCTCATCCGCATCCCAGGCGACCGTTCGGCCAGCCTTCGTGCCGCCCTGCGTCAGGCATCGGGCGACGGCGAGACCCTCGACCAGACCAACGCCGAGCTGCACCGTCTGACCACTCCGGTCAGCCTCGACAAGACCGTCGGCGACGATGGCGACGCCACGCTGGGCGACCTGATGGCCAACGGCGACGGAACGCCCGAAGATCATGTGATGACTCTCGTCGACAGCGAACTGCTCGACGAACTGCTGCACACGCTTGATGCTCGCGCCCGCTTCGCTGTCGAAGCCCGCTTCGGCCTCGTCGACGGCGAACGCAAGAGCTTCCGTGAAGTCGGCGAACAGCTCGGTGTCACCGCCGAAGCAGCCCGCCGTTTGGTCAGCCGGGCCGTTGCCGGCCTGCGCGACGATGCCGAGCGCATCCTCGCTGTCTGACCATCGCGACGTGCACATCGCAACCTGAACATCGCAAATCTGAATAGTTGAGTCGAAGTGGCTGGAGAAATCCGGCCGCTTCGCTCGTTTTCGCATGCAGGACTGCGGTTCAGACGACACCGACAAACCACCCGTGTCTGCGGTGAGGACGTCGGTAGCCTGCACAGATGGAATCTCGGGGAACGTGGACACCGTCGTCGTGGCAAGAACGCGCCGTCAAGCAGCAGCCGACGTGGCCCGACCCAGCGGCACTCGAATCATCACTGAAGCAGATCGCGACGCTCCCGCCACTCGTGTTTGCCGGCGAAGCACGCTCGCTGCAAACCGAACTCGGCCGCGTTGCGTCCGGCAACGCATTCTTGCTCCAAGCCGGCGACTGCGCCGAGAGCTTCGAGGACTTCTCGGCCGACAACATTCGGGAGAAACTGCGCGTCATCCTCCAGATGGCCATCATCCTCACCTACTCAGTCGGTGTGCCCATCGTGAAGGTCGGCCGCATGGCTGGACAGTTCGCCAAACCGCGATCGTCCGACTTCGAGACGGTCGGCGGCATCGACATCCCATCGTTCCGCGGCCACATCGTCAACGACGCCACCGCTTCCGAGGCCGCCCGCATCCCCAATCCTGAACGGCTCGTGCAGGCCTACCACCAGTCGGCATCCACGCTGAACCTGCTGCGCGCCTTCACCAAAGGGGGATTCGCCGACCTCAGCCACGTGCACTCCTGGACTCAGGAATTCGTCGCATCGAGCCCTGAGGGACAGCGTTACGAGAAGCTGGCTGCCGAGATCGACCGCGCTTTGTCGTTCATGCGGGCCTGTGGCATCGAGACCGAGGCCAACTCGAACCTCAGCGAGGTCGACGTGTACACCTCCCATGAGGCGCTCATCGTCGGCTACGAAGAGGCGCTGACGCGACGTGATTCGATCACGGGTGACTGGTACGACTGCTCGGCTCACATGCTGTGGATCGGCGAGCGGACACGCGAACTCGACGGCGCGCACGTCGAATTCCTCCGCGGTGTCGGCAACCCCATTGGTTGCAAGGTCGGCCCCACGATGACCGCCGAGGAACTTCTCGAACTCTGCGCCATTCTCAACCCATCGCGCATCCCTGGGCGACTCACACTGATTACTCGCATGGGTGCCGACAAGATCGAAGAAGGCCTGCGCCCATTGCTTCGCGCCGTGGCCGACGCCGGCCACCCCGTCGTGTGGGCATGCGACCCGATGCACGGCAACACCTTCACCGCACCCAGCGGTCGTAAGACTCGTCACTTCGACGACATCGTTCGTGAAATCAGCGGCTTCGTCAGGGCGCATCGCGCAGAGGGCACGTGGCCTGGCGGCATCCACGTCGAACTCACTGGCGAGAACGTCACCGAGTGTTTGGGTGGCGGCGACGAGTTGCTCGATTCCGACCTCGACAGCCGGTACGAGACCGTGTGTGATCCACGACTCAACGCCCGACAGGGCGTCGACCTGGCGTTCCGAGTCGCCGAGCTGATCCAAGACTTCACCTGAGTCGACAGCGGCCCGCTCGATGACCGCTCTCGACCTCTGTGCCGACTGGCCGGTCGACAACGTCTCAGCTGCGGTCATCCAACACGGCTCCGGCCAGTCAGCTATTGCCTCAACGCACGGAGACACAACCCGAGTATTCCGTCTCGCCTCGTTGGCCAAGCCAATGACCTCGTGGGCCGTGCTGATCGCCGCTGAAGAAGGCATCGTCGATCTCGACGAGGAGTTGCCGGAGTCGTTCGCGGGACAGCGCAATTGCACGCTGCGCCATCTCCTCAGTCACGCTGGCGGCTATCCATTCAACGGAAGAACACCGATCGCGGTGCCTGAACGCACGCGGACCTACTCCAACGGCGGCATCGAACTCGCAGCGGCCCTCGTCGAGCAAACCAGTGAGATGACGTTCGCCGACTACCTCCGCCTTGCGGTGTTCGAACCGCTGGGAATGCAGGACAGCGCGTTGCGCGGATCTCCAGCGCATCGCGTCTGGAGCACCGTTGACGACGTCGCCCGGTTTCTGGCCGAAGTGCGTCATCCCTCTCTGGTGAGCGCTGCCACAGCAGCTGAGGCCGTTCGCGTTCAGTACCCGACGTTGGCAGGTATGGTTCCGGGCGTGGGTCGCTATGCGCAGTGCCCCTGGGGCTTGGGGTTCGAGATTCGCGGTGACAAGTCGCCGCATTGGACTGGTGCGCGCAATGCGCCGGGGACCTACGGCCACTTCGGCGGGGCGGGCACGCTGATGTGGACCGATCCCGAGGCCGACGTGTCACTCGTTGCCCTCACCGATCGACCATTCGATGAATGGGACACCGCAGCGCTGCACTATTGGCCCCAACTCGCTGACTTCGTCCTCGAGGAGTTTCAGGGGCAACCATGACCTTGTTTCACCACGGAGATCGAGTTCGGTACGCCACGACGGGCGACGACGGATTCCCTGTGGTGCGTTACGGCTTCGTCGGAGGTGTCACTGGCGAAGCCGGCCCGGTAGTCGTCATGCTCGATGGCGAACTCGGCGGCGATGTAGTCGACGCTGACACACTGGAACCCGTCCACATCCGCAACGTCACGCTCACCCTCGAGGGCACCGACTTGCTCGACGACCCGACGCTGCGTCAGGCACTTGTCAACATGTGGGCTGCCGAGGCCGAATCAGCAGGGTTGCAGATCGCAGCGATGCAACACATCGGCACCGGCGTACGCGATGCAAGCGAAGGGTGGACCATCGCCGAGTTGAGCAGCGCCGGCGAGCGCTACACGCTGCGAGCAGCACGATGCCCGAACACCAACGACGCTGTCTTGGTGCACGCGCAGCAGTAACTCGACCGTTTGCGGATGTCAGTCGTGCACGACGATGTTGCCACCGCTGCCGGGAACAGATGCAAGGGCAGCACCAGCCCGGTGTGCAGTCTCCCTGACCGGTTCGGAGTCGCCTCCTACGGCAACACCGACCGAAACGGTCACATTTGTTCCTGCAAGGAGCGGAGTCGACTCGATGTTCGATCGAATGCGCTCGGCTACAGCTTTTGCGTCCACAGAAGTGGTGGCGGGCAGCAGCACACAGAAGCTCGAGTGCCAGTGGCGGTAGACGACGTCGGTCGTACGCACGGTCGCCATCACGACCCACGCCACTCGCTCGAGCACCTCATCGGCCGACACCTCATCGCGGCGCTTGCCGAAGCGATGAAAGCCATCGATCTCGATCTGCAACGTGGCGGTCGGCAACCCGGACGAATCCACGCCCGCGGCCAGATCGATGTCGAGTTGACGCCGGTTGAATGCACCCGTCACGCGATCGACCATGGAGTTCTCGTCAGATTTCTTGGTGCGTCGGAAACTGATGGCCATACAAACCCATCGACAGAATTCCCGCCACGTTGAGCGACATTCTCTGATTCGTTTGACCGACTCAACGTGTGTCGACGACGCGGAACACTTCAGCGCTGGTGTTCTCGGAGCGGCCACGCTCCGCAGCGATGCTCTTCCACCATGCGCGCACTCGCTCCTCCATTGCGTCAGGGTCGCGATGTTGGCTTTCGTGGCAGCGCAGCGCCCGAATTTTCCGATCGAGCTGAGACGTGATGTCGATGAAATCGTGAGCGTCAGCACCGAGCATCACCCACACTTCGTCGACGGCCCAGTCATCAAGCTCTGCGCACGGCTGACCGGCAAAGGCGAACGGATTGCGAGCATCGGGATAGACCGCGCACATCGTCGCCTCACCGGTGGCGATGTGGTCTGGGTGCGAGCCATACGTCGAGTCGAGGTTCCGCACCGGGTTCTGGGTGATGACCACCTGCGGGCGAACCTCCCGAATCGCTGCGCTGATGTCGTGGCGCAACTGCATATCGGCGACCGCCTCACCGTCCATGTGACCCAGAAATATGAGGCGCGTGACTCCAACCTCAGCAGCAGCCTTGGTCTGCTCCTCGCGCCGGATCGCTGCCATCTCGGTGCGCGGAATCGAGTGGTCGAACCCCCCCGCTTGTCCGTCAGTGACAAGGCAGTAGACGACCTCAATCCCGGCGTCGGTCATGTTGGCGACAGTGCCCGCAGCGCCAAAGTCGACATCGTCAGGATGTGCGGTGACGACCAGAACACGTTCGATCTCGGAGAAGTCCATCATTCGACCCATTGAACCATCCCGATGTACGACATGACCCCGACAGCTCGACATCTCTACAGTGCTGAACATGACGTTGCATGCCGCCGACATCTCGCTCGACCAGATTGATCTCTCTGATATGGAATTCTGGGCAGGCTCCCGAGACGTCCGCGAGGCAACATTCCAGGCACTCCGCGACACGCCAGACCTGCAGCACTTCGAAGAACGCGTGATCGACGACAGCCCGTTCCCACCCGGCGCCGGTTACTACGCACTCACCCGCCACGAGGATATTTGGGCAGTCAGCCGGAACGCCACGGCCTTCTGCTCGGGCCAGGGTTCGAACATTGGCGACCTTCCACCCGACATGAATGAGTTCTTCGGGTCGATGATCAACATGGACGACCCGAAGCATTTCCGATTGCGCTCGATCGTGTCGAAGGGGTTCGCTCCAAAGGAAGTGGCCCGAGTCGACGGTCTTGTCGTCGACAAGGCCAAGGTCATCGTTGACCGCATTCAAGAACAGTTCCCTGACAAGCAGTGCGACTTCGTCGAGCACATCGCGGCGGCGCTTCCCCTTGAGATCATCTGCGACATGATGGGCATTCCGTCCGAGGACTACTCGAAGATCTTCGGCTGGACCAACACCATTCTCGGCGTCGGTGACCCCGACTTCGTCACCTCGTACGACGACCTGATGACCCACTCGCTGGAGATGTTTACCTATGCCCAGACACTGGGCGAGGATCGGCGAGCCAACCCCCAAGACGACATCACCTCGGTCATGATGACCGCCGAAGTCGATGGCGAGCAACTCACCCCGCAGGAGTTCGGGTCGTTCTTTATTCTCCTTGTGGTGGCCGGTAACGAAACCACCCGGAATGCGATCAGTCACGGGATGAAGGCCCTCACCGACAATCCGGAACAACGCGAGATTCTGTACGGCGGGTACGACACCCATGCCAAGACTGCCGTCGAGGAGATGGTTCGGTACGCCTCACCGGTGATCCACTTCCGGCGCACCGCCACCAAGGACACCGAGATCAACGGTTTCCCCATCAAGGCTGGCGACAAGGTGGTCATGTTCTACAACTCCGGCAACCGCGACGACCGGGTGTTCGACAACCCTCATCAGTTCGACGTTCGGCGGCCGATGCAGCCGGCCCAGGTCGGCTTTGGCGCTGGAGGCCCTCACTTTTGCCTCGGTGCCAACCTGGCACGACGCGAGATGACCGTGATGTTCGACGAGATTCGCCGTCGGCTGCCCACACTGCGGATCGTCGGCGAACCCGCCTACTTGCAGAGCAACTTCATCAACGGCATCAAGCGGCTTGACTGTGCCTGGGATTGAGCCTCGCCTCGAGGGCCGTGCGGCGCTCGTTCAGCAACTGACGATCATCGGCTGGCTGTTTCTCGGTGGCGAGTTCGGCTTCATCCTCTTTCAGATGGAACGAGTCCGCACGGTCGACGGCACTCGGTTCGCCACCGCGTGGGACCAGCGCGTCGAGGTGCTGAGCTTCATCATGTTGCCACCCAATCTCATCGCGCTGGTTCCAGCCGCCGCCGTCGCCGCGGTGACCGTCTTCCTTGCGGGACCGCGACGTTCGCCGTGGCTCGACGTCTTACTGCGGGTGACCGCAGGCATTGCCATCACCCTGATCGGGGTCGGTATCGCGGCCATCGTTGAAGTGGCCACGCGCAATGGCGACGTCGATTTCGACTCAATCTTCCTCCGTCTGGGCGGCATGTCGATCGCGGCGGGCATCGCCTGGTTGTGCCGGATTGCCGACCTCGGCATCGGCGCAGAAAGCAGCGACGCGCACCACGCTTGAGTGGGGCCGGTCAGTCGCCAAGCCCGCCGGTCCGGAAGTGGTTCCTGCACAGCAGTTCGTACCGCACTGAGTCACCGAACAACGGCTGCGCATCAGAGTCGTCAGTGTCGCCCACCACCACGGTGTCACCTTCGTACACGATGACGCCGTTGACGACGCGGGAGTTGTGCGTTGCCCGTGCCCCGCACCAGCAGCGCGCCTCAACTTGGAGCGGGCTGTGCTCGTCGGCGAGTTCAAGCATCCGCTTCGAGCCTTCGAAGAGTCGGCCACGAAAGTCCGTGAGGAGTCCAAAGGCGTAGACGTCGACTTCGAGGTCGTCGACCACGCGGGCCAACTGTTCGCACTGGGCCTCGCTGTAAAACTGGGCTTCGTCGCAGATCAAGTAGTGGATCGGCCAATTGTCCACAGCGAGCGCGTACAGATCCAGGTCGGGAGCGACGTCGATCGCCGGCGCGGCGACACCGAGCCGACTGGTGACTTGATTGCCTTCGCGATCCAATGTGGTGAGCAAGAGTCCGTAGAGCTGCCGATTGGAAAGGTTGTGGTGGATCTGCAGGGCCACGGTGCTCTTGCCCGAGCCCATGGTGCCGAAGCTAAACCGCAACGTCGCCATCAGTCGTCGCCTTCACCATTGTTCGCGCCGCCGCTGTCCGGATCGACGCGAGCCGGGCCGTTGATCCCCCCGACGGGTGTCGGGTCGTTGCCGTCATCGCTGCTGCTACACGCGGCTATCGAGCCAACCGCCAACACTCCAGCGGCGAGTCGGATGCATACATGCTTCATCTCTCCGACACTACGACGCGCGCCCCGCCACGCCTTGCCACCGATGCCTGAGTCACAGCGACCTCCAGTCCGCTTTGAAGTCAGCAATCCAGAAACCGACCGGCGGGTACCCCCGATTGGAGGCGCCACCGGCTACCGTCAAACATCATCAGTCCCGGCAACGGTGCTGGGGCGCTGAGGGCGGACGTTGGGGGCAACGGTTCGCCCACACACCCTTGGGGAAGACATATGACCGACACGATCGATCTGCCTCAGGCCGACGGAGATCGCGTACTCGACCACCTCATCGTCCGGTTCGCGGGCGACTCTGGCGACGGCATGCAGCTCACGGGCGACCGTTTTACATCAGTGAGCGCTTCGTTCGGCAATGACCTGTCGACAATGCCCGACTTTCCCGCAGAGATCCGAGCGCCGGCCGGCACCGTCAACGGCGTCTCGGCGTTCCAAGTCAACATCGCCGACCACGACATCACCACCCCAGGTGATGACCCCAACGTGTTGGTGGCCATGAACCCCGCCGCGCTCAAGGCTGACCTGCATCGCCTCGAGCCGGGCGGCACGGTCATCGTCAACGAAGATGCCTTCGAGGAACGCAACCTCGAAAAGGCCGGTTATCTCGACGCCGGGGGCACACCGGTCAACCCGCTCGACGACAACACCCTGAACGGGTACCGCGTGTTGAAGGTTCCCATGTCGAGCCTCACCAAGAAAGTGTGTGAGCCGCTCGGGGTCAAGCCCCGCGACGCCGAACGATCGAAGAACTTCTTCGCCCTCGGACTTGTCTCATGGATGTATACGCGTCCAACCGAGCCGACCGAGGAATGGATTCACGAAAAGTTCGGCAAGAACGAAAAGGTTGCCGCGGCCAACAAGGCAGCGTTCCAAGCCGGATTCAATTTCGGAGAGACCACTGAAGCGGTTGGTCACCGTTTCGAAGTGCGGCCAGCCCAGCTGCCCGCTGGCGAGTACACGAGCATCACAGGCAACACAGCGCTGTCGTGGGGACTCATCGCCGCGGGTCAGCAAGCCGACCTCCCGCTCACGCTCGGCTCGTACCCGATCACACCAGCAAGTGACATCCTCCACGAACTCTCGAAGCACAAACACTTTGGCATTCGTACCGTCCAAGCCGAAGACGAAATCGCGGCCGTCGGTGTCGCGCTTGGCGCTGCATTCGCCGGGCATCTGGCGGTCACGACCACCAGCGGTCCCGGTGTGGCGCTCAAGAGCGAGACGATCTCCCTGGCATTCGCCATCGAATTGCCACTCATCATCGTCGACATCCAACGCGGCGGGCCGTCCACCGGCCTTCCCACAAAGACCGAGGCCTCCGATCTCAACATTGCGCTGTACGGCCGACATGGCGAAGCACCCCTTCCAGTGGTTGCGTCGTACAGCCCGGCGCAGTGCTTCCACGCCGCCATCGAGGCGGCCCGCATTGCGCTGAAGTACCGGACGCCGGTGATGTTGCTCAGCGACGGCTACCTCGCCAACGGGTCCGAGCCCTGGAAGCTGCCGGACCTCGCGTCGCTCCCCGACATCTCGGTGCCATTCGCTGACGGGCCAAACCATGTTGAGGACAATGGCGAAGAAACGTTCTGGCCGTACAAGCGCGACGAGAACCTCGCCCGACCCTGGGCAATCCCCGGCACACCGGGTCTCATGCACCGCGTCGGCGGGCTTGAAAAAGCCGACGGCACGGGCAACATCGACTACACCCCGGAAAACCACGAAAAGATGGTGCACCTCAGAGCCGCAAAGATCGCGCAGATCGCGATGGACATCCCGCTTGCCGAAGTCCACGGCGACGACGATGCTGACGTGCTGGTCGTCGGATGGGGGTCCACCTGGGCAGCCATCGATGCAGCAGTGCAGCGTCGGCGACGAGCCGGCGTGAAAGTGGCCTCAACGCACCTCACACACCTCAGCCCGCTCCCGCCCAACTTGGGCGACATCCTCGGCCGCTACCGCAAGGTGTTGGTCCCGGAACTGAACATGGGCCAGCTCACCGCTCTCCTCCGCTCGACCTACCTCGTCGACGCTCGGGCGGTCACCAAGGTTCAAGGATTGCCGTTCAAATCTCGAGAAATCGAAGCAGCCATCGACGAGGCGCTCGACAGTCTCGGCGACTCAGCAAAGGGAGATGCGTCATGAGTACCGCACAGGTGGCCGTCACGACGAAGAGCGACTGGACCAGCGACCAGGAGGTCCGCTGGTGTCCGGGTTGCGGCGATTACGGCATCCTCCTCGCCGTCCAGACGCTCATGCCCGAGCTCGGCGTGAACCCCGAAAACACGGTGTTCATCTCGGGCATCGGCTGCTCCAGTCGTTTCCCGTACTACATGAACACCTACGGCATGCACTCGATCCACGGTCGGGCCCCGGCGATCGCGACCGGCGTTGCTACCGCACGTCCCGACCTCGACGTGTGGGTGATCACCGGTGATGGCGATGGCCTGTCGATCGGCGGCAACCATCTGATTCACGCGCTGCGCCGCAACGTGAACCTGAACATCCTGTTGTTCAACAACAGGATCTACGGCCTGACGAAGGGCCAGTACTCCCCCACATCCGAGGTCGGCAAGGTCACCAAGTCGACACCGATGGGGTCGGTTGACTCCCCGTTCAACCCGCTGTCAGTGGCGCTCGGGGCCGAGGCAGGTTTCGTTGCCCGCACCCACGACCTCGATCGCAAACACATGATGGAAACGTTCCGCGCTGCGCATGACCACCAGGGAGCGTCCTTCGTCGAGATCTACCAGAACTGCAACGTGTTCAACGATGGCCAGTTCAACGACATCACCAAGAAGAATGCACGCGACGAGATGATGATCAACTTGGTGCATGGCGAGCCGATCACCTTCGGCGCCGACCAACAGCGGGGCGTCGTGATGGGATCCGACGGGCAGCTGCGACTCGTCGAACTTGCTGACGTCTCGCCCGACGCCGTTCTGGTCCACGATGCGCACCGCCACGATTCGTCGCTGGCATTCGCTCTCGCCCGGCTCAACACCGACGATGCATCGCCGACCCCATTCGGCGTGTTCCGCAATGTGGAGCGCCAGGAGTACGCCTCGGCCGTCGCTGATCAGGTGATGGCTGCGAGCGAAGCCAAGGGCCCGGGCAACCTCCAAGACCTACTGCGCTCGAACGGGACCTGGCACGTCTGACCAACGCCGGGTCCGCAGATCCCGGTCACTCATCGAAGGCGTGCTCCTTGACCGCCTCCCAGCGGTACGGTCACACGGTGCTTGACCTGCGCCTGCGAACGGTGAAAGACCGTGCACTCGGCCCGATTGCCGAGTCGCTTGCAGGTCGCATCGCACCGCTCACTCTGTCGGTGATCGGCATGCTCCTGTGCGTCGGCGCCGGCGTCTTCGCCTGGCAGTCGGCGCCAGCCCTCGCCGTGCTCTGCTGGCTGACTGGGCGGCTGCTCGATGGCCTCGATGGACCGGTCGCACGGTCAAGCGGTCAGGACTCCGACGTTGGCGGCTATGCGGACCTCCTGCTCGACACGATCGGATACGCAGCAATCCCACTGGGCGTGGCAGCCGGCGCCGGCGACCTCCGCCACTGGGCGATTGCGGCCGCGCTGCTCGCCACGTTCTACGTCAATACCGTCTCGCTCCTCTTGCTGAGTGCGATTCTCGAGAAGCGATCGAACGGCAAAGCACACTCCGGCGAAACCACAACGATCACGCTCCCGCCTGCTCTGATCGAGGGCACCGAGACCATTGCGCTCTTCACCCTCGCCTTGGCGATCCCGGCCTGGGCGGACACGTTCTTCATCATCATGGCGCTCGGTGTCGTCGTGAGCGTGTTGCAGCGTGCCAGCGCTGCGCGTCGACTGCTGATCTGACGCTCACGCAATCGCCCGCCCCGTGGCGTTGTCGAAGACGACAAGATGGTCGACCTGAAGTCGAACAACGTCGCCTTCGCTCACCTCCGCCGGGAGCGTCAGCCCACAGCGCCAACCACCGATATCGCAGTATGCGCCACCCGGTCCGCCTGGCACGATCTTCGTCACCGCGGCCACCACGGGCCCGTTCGGCGACGCGACGACATCGCCAGGCCGAATACCCAACGTGACCTGTTGACCGATGTGATTCGCCAATACCGGCGCCCACGCCCGATGGCGCAGCGCTGGCGCCGCATCATGCGCCGCTCTCCGATGCGCGACGTCCAGCCAGAAACCTTCTCGGTCAGCACTGACCGTCGCCGGGAGGAGCCAGCAGTCCCCTGTTCCGACGGCAGCATCGATGGTTGCCGGCGATCGGTAGACCGCATCCGGATGGTCGAACTGCACCACCCGTTGGCGGTGAATGACGACGAGACGGCTCGGCATCGTCAAAGCGTCGATGGGGTCGTTTGTCGCCATGACCGTCGTGACGCCGTACCCCGCTTGCAGCATCGCCAACTCAGTGCGCATCTGTGCCTGTCGGGCAGCGTCAAGGCGCACCAGCGGCTCGTCAAGGAGCAACACCCGCGGCGTCCGGACCATCGTTCGGGCGATCTGCACGAGTTGTGTCTCGCCGCGACTCAGCTCATCGGGACGCCGGGCCAACAGATGCTCGAGATGCATCGCCCGGGCCTCGGCGTCGACCCGATCTCGAATCTCCTCTGCCTCCCGTCGTCGGATCTCAAGCGGGAAGGAGACGTTGCGACGCACGTTGCGACGACGAAACATCACGGGCTCCTGGAACACCATGCCGACGCCGCGATCAGCCGTCTTGGTCCGAGTGACATCGATTCCGTCCAGCAGCACCCGCCCCGGACAACATCGGTGAAACCGGCAATCGTGCGGATCAAGCTGGTCTTGCCGCTCCCTGAGGGCCCGATGACGCCGACAAACTCGCCGTCAGCGATGTCGAGCGACACGTCGCGGAGCACGATGGCCCCATGCACCGCGATGGTCACGCTGTCGAACTCGACCGAGGCCATACGTGCTCAGTTGCCGCTGCCGACAACGCCGAGAACCCAGCCTTCTTCGTCAACCACCGTCGACTCCATGCCTTCATCGATTCTTGGCCGGAACAGAGCCTCCAACTCACCCGAGGCGTCCAGGTGAGTGAGTCGCCGGGCGGTCGCCTCAACTTGTGCGGCATCCTTGACGACACCGATCGGCACCGTCACATCCCACAACGACGGCCAGACTTCAGCGACCACGAGATCCGTCACCGGCGGCATGTCCAGACCCGTGTCGAACGGCCACACGGCGAGACGTTGACCAAGGATCTGCCGCAGACGTTCGAGCGCCGCAATGCCAACAAGGCTCTGACTTCCGACTGCACCAGCTCCGAGTAGCTGCCAACACGAAAATGGTCGGCGGCCGTCGCTGCGTAACTGTTGCTCGACGATGCGCCACTCAGGCGGCCACCCTTGCGCACGGTTCGGTTTTGTCGTCGTCAGCGATGCATTCGCCTTCGACGGCGGACAACCCCAGAACGGTCCCGCTGGCCTCTGGGGTCTCTGCCAGCGTGCCGCCATCGAGTCGTTCAACCGCTGAGCGACATCAAATCGATTGTTCCGATTCTGCTCATCGTCGGTGATCGATGCGCCGAGATGTGACCACAGCGCGGCCCAGGGGACACCGACGAGACCGGCACGTTCTGCGGTTCCAGATGGAAAACCGAGTGAGAAGTCGACGCCCAAGAGCGTTCGTCGTCCCGGCTCTGCCAGCGCCGCCATTTCTCCGAGCGCAACCCGGCGGGTCGGCGGATTACTCAACGTGCAGGAGCCGTCTTCGACGACCGCGATCCATATCGAGTCGGGACCGGTTTTCGGCGAGGCGCTCGCACTCCAGTCGGCCACAGCAATGCGGTCGAAGAGCGGCGGACTCATCATGCAACCGAAGGACGTCAGGCCAACACGGTGCTGACGGCGGCAAAGTGCAGGCCAGCCGCAACGACTGTGAACGAATGCCACACTTCGTGATAGCCAAACGTCAGCGGCCACGGATTGGGTCGCTTGACCAGCAGTACCGGGAAGCCGACGGTGTAGGCAACGCCGCCTGCGATGATCAGGCCAAGCTGCACCGACGTCAGGTTGTCGAGGAGCGCAGGGGCAGCGACCACCAGGGCCCACCCCATGATCGGGTACAGCGCATAGCCAAGCCACTGCACACGACGAAATCCACCCATCTTGATGGTCATCCCGAGCGCCGCCATGATGCCGACCGCCGAGAGCACCGGAATGCCCCACTGAGGAGGAAGTGCCACAAGACAGACCGGTACGTACGTCCCGGCGATCAGCAAGTAGATCATCGTGTGATCAAGGCGTTGCATGATTCGTCGAACGCGGTCCGTCTTGGCCAAGCGGTGATACGCCGCCGAGGTACCGAAAACCAACAGCAGAGTGGCGGCATAGATCGCCGCCGACGTGCGCGCCGCGGCCCGTTCGGACACCGCGATCAAGACAATCCCGGCAGGAATGGCAGCGGCAAACGCCCACGCATGCATCCGACCACGCCACACCGGCCGCTCGTGCAGCGGCATCAGGTCACGGCCGATACTCATGTACTCACCGTACTGCGCCCGATTGAACACCTCGCCGCGTGCGGCCAAATGTTCAGTTCCGACATCGACTCAGATGTCAGCCGGCCAACCCAGTCATGAGCTCGGTGACTGCATCGCCGTACTTGTCGAGCTTTGCCGGTCCAACACCTGAGATCTTCGCCAGCTCTGACTTCGAGGTCGGGGCCATCCGGGCGATCGACACCAGAGTCTTGTTATCAAACACCACGTAAGCAGGCTTGCCGTCCCGCAACTGATTGCGGAGTTCTTTCAACGCGGCGAAGCGTCGCTCGGCTGCCTCGTCAAGATCCGCGGTCGGGTCGGTCTTCGACGGTGACGTCGATCGCTTCGCTGATTCCGGACGGTGCGAGGACACGACCGCGCGTTCAGCCGGTTCGGCGGATGGCTCAGTGGTGAGCTCGGCGACGAAGGGGCTGGGCGATGGCCCAGTGACGATCGTCGCGTGCTTGCTGGCGCGGGTGATCGCCACGTGGAACAACCGGCGCTCTTCCTCCACGTCTTCAGCGAGACGATGCGGATACTGCTCGGCGTCAGCGAGGTGGACCACCACGTGCGGCCATTCCTGCCCCTTGACCCGGTGGACGGTGGACAAGGTGACCCCGCCAGGCTGTCGACGCACCGCGAGGTGCTCGCGCAGCCAAGGCTCAAATGTCGCGACGTCGTCGTGCAACGCCGCAAGATGTTGGATGGCGGTGAGGTCGTCACCTTGCGCTGCACGGTTCATGCCGCGGCGATGGGCGTCGAGCGTGCCGACGGCACCAGCAAGCCCGATGCGGTCGATCAACGTCAGCACCAGGTCCGAGGTCGGAGCCCGGTCCTTGACCATCTGTTGCAGGGTCTGGATATCTGCAGCGAAGTCGGTCACCCGTTCTTGGTCGCGCTCAGTGTTCAACCGCCCAGCGAGTCGGTGCAGGTCAACGATGCTGCGCTGTTCGCACACCCAGTCGTTGATACGCGGATGGAATGATCGCGAAGGACGCCGGAGCGCCTCGCGGATGTCGTCGGGGCCGAGGGTGTCGCGCGTTGCCAGGCGGAGCCAAGCAAGGACGGAGCGGACCGCGGTTCGATCGGCGAACTCCAAGCCGACGCCACCCGAGATCGGGATGCCATTGACAGCGAGCGCGACCTGCACGGGGGCGAGCAGCGCATTGACGCGAGTCAGGACAGCGATGTGATCAGCTGGGGCACCGGAGCGAAGTGCATCTTCCACGGCACGCTGCGTCGCACTGATCGGGTCGACCGCCGTGTCGACGTTCCATCCTCCGGTATCGGTCGAGTTCGCTCGAATGGTCTTGGCGACGCGCCGGCCGTTGTGTCTCAGCAACCGATCAACGATCTGGACGACACCCGCAGGACACCGATAATTGACTTCAAGGGGATGCGTGCCTGCGCCCGGAAACAGATCAGCGAAATCAATGAGCCACGAAGGGTCGGCGCCGTTGTAGCCATAGATCGTCTGATCGTCGTCACCCACGCCAAACACGGCGCCACCGGGTGACGCAAGGAGACGGATGAGCAACAAGTGAGCCGGCGTCAGGTCCTGAAACTCGTCGACGAGCATGAGACGACATGCTCGCTGGGCGGCGCGTCGCGCATCGGGCTGCGAGAGCAGCACGAGCAACGCCCGATGAATCTGATCGTCGAAGTCGACCGCTCGTTTCCGTTCCAGAGCAGCCCGGTAGGCAGGCCATGCCGCGGCAAGACCCTCGACATCGCCGTCGTAGCGAGCCTCCGCATCGCTCGGGTCGACCAGGCCAAGACGGATCAAACTCAAGGCCTCGATCCACGGTGCAACCGGATCACTGTTGCGGCGCCGCGGAAACGACACCAGGTCGCCAATGATGCGCCTGACGTCGACTTCATTGATGGTGTTCCATCGCATCGGTTGCGGCGCGAATGGTGGTGCACCATTGACAATCGCAAGGGCGAGTGCGTTGAGTGTTCGTACTTGTAGTCCAGGGAGGTCCGGCGTCCGCTCGAGCATCTCCTCTTGGGCGCGCTTGTTGAATGCCACGAGGCTGACGGCGCTGGCCGGCAGGTTCCAGACTCGGAGCAGGTGACGCGCTCGTTCGGTCAGCACACGCGTCTTGCCCGACCCGGCGGGGGCGATGATTCGTGCTGCACCTCCCGGGTGAGTGACCGCCTCGAGTTGATCCGGAGCAAGGTCGGCATCGGAGACGTTCGCAGCTGGCGCAACGAATGACCGATGCTCGATGGCAACGGCGTGCAAGACAGCCACGCCATCGACTGGGTCGGTGTGCCTGACCGGGCCAGCATCGAGCCACACGACATCACCACTGGGCGTCCGAATGTCTCCGAGCCCGGTGGCCGGCACCGTTGTTGCACCCAGCGCGATGGCCTGGTCGAGCGCGATCCACGTCGGGGTGTCACCACGAAGATCGACGGCATTGGCCCACACAAGGTGATGCAGTTCTTCGAGCTCGAAGGTGAAGTCGGCGCCGACTTCGTACGGCTGCGCCTCGGTCTTCAGTTTTGGCTGACGGTCAAAATCGGTGGCGAGTTCGATGACGAGGCGCCGACGATCGTGGTGGGCCGACCGAAGAACGGCCAGCGCGCTCCCAGGATCGGTGAGCGTGTCGGCCGAGATGACCACCCGTTCAGCATCCGCCCACGGAGCGACGATTTGATCGCCAGTACTCACAAGGCCGTTCCGTGCCAGGGCGTCGGGCCCGGGTTCGGCAGGAGCAACTCCCCGCGGAAAGCGCTGTGGTTCGATGCCTGCCCGCTGCATCGACCGTGCTGGCGCTGCACCTTGCGAGTCGGGACTGTGTGTGGAGCGGTGCTGGGCGTCGGATTCGGTGGCCGCTGTCGCCTCGGCGGATGCATCGTCGGGAAGCCCACCATCGTCGAGCGGGACCTCGAGCTGACCATTGTCGTGCCAGCATTGGCGTATCTGAGCGGGCGAGTCATGCTCGCCGTTGCAGTATGCGCACGCAATCGCCATGGACGCCGACTGTAGCGACCCGACCCCTTGAGCGCACACACGTTCGATTGAAGGGGTCAGGTTTGCGGGGCTCGGCGGCACGCAATGGAAGACTGCCGCATGACCTTCGTCCACGGCCGACCGATCACCGAGAACCGGCCTGAGCTGGTTCTGATCCGCCACGGCGAAACAGCATGGAGCCGCTCGGGCCGGCACACCGGGCGAACCGACCTGCCACTCACCGAGACCGGACGGAACGAGGCACGTTCGATTTCGACGGCCGTTGCAGACTTCGACTTCTCACATGCGTTCTCGAGTCCGCTGCAACGCGCGTGGGAGACGGCTGGAATCGTCGGGCTCCATCCCGATCGTGACGACGACTTGCTGGAATGGGACTACGGAGAGTACGAGGGGATCACGACCACCGAGACGCGTCAGACGATCCCGAACTGGTCGGTGTGGACCCACGAGATCGTCGGGGGCGAGTCAGTTGACGAAGTCGGGGTGCGCGCCGATCGTGCGATCGCCAGGCTGTCGCAACTCAACGGTCCGGTCGCCGTCGTGGCACACGGCCACTTCCTGCGGGTCTTCGCCGCTCGCTGGCTCGACCTCGACGCTCGAGAAGGTCGACGGTTCGTGCTCAACACGAGCACGTTGTCGCTGCTTGGATGGGAGCGAGAGAACCGGGTGATCAGGCGCTGGAACGACCCCTGCGGTTGGTGACGGTGCCGTCGTGGCCTCCGACGCTCACCAGGCAATCTCAGGGAGGCCGTACGTGACGCACAAGCCGGCTCCGTTGAGCAACAGCATCGACATGACGATCAGGCCGACGGTGAATACCCGCCGCGGCGTCCGATCAGCAGCCGACATCTGAGGCACGGGCATGTACCACTCAGGGAGCAACTCGGCGCCCGCCGATTCCTGTCCGAACGCAACAGCATCAGCAGCAAACGGATCGGCCGGCGAGGCGGCCATTGCGAGTTCGGTCAGTTCGGCGTCGCTCAGCGGTTCGGCCATCCATTCATCGTAGAACGCTGACCGAGTGCCACGTCCCGTCGATCGCCGGTGTTTTCAAGCTGTTGATCGGGCCCGGAAACGCAATGGTGCCGCCAGCGGGACAACAACACAGGTACAGGGCATGATCCCCCAAGCAGTGCGGTGCGACTCACGTCGCCTCGCTTCCGCCGACTCTCCATGTGTTGCGCCACTGGCGGCACTAGGTCTCACTCTAGGAACCTCTGCCTGTGGGATGGAAGAGGGACAACCCTGTGAATTACGCGGTGATGTCAGTGGATAGCTGTTGACGAGCATGTGGACGCAATGTGAACAAGCAGGGTTTGTCCACAGCCTGTGGTCACGCCCCTGCCGCACTCGACCCGCGAACCAGATCAGCTGGCGACAACCACGTCCACCGGAATCCCGTTCAACACTGCTGTTCCCGACAGCGGATCCATCGCTTCGTGGTCGGTGAGCACGTTCGAGTTCACTCCGGCATGTTCGGCCGCGACGCGCATCTGTGCTCCGGGCGCATCGTGTCCCCAGCCGTGCGGCAAGCTCACCACACCGGGCGTGATGCTGTCGGTGACCTCCACCGGCGCTGTGATGGAACCGACGCGTGAGGTGATCGAGGCGGCGCCTCCGTCGCTCAAGCCGAGCAACGCTGCGTCATCGGGGTGCACGTGCAGCGTGCAGCGCGGCTTGCCCTTCATCAGCACATTGATGTTGTGCATCCACGAATTGTTGCTCCGCAGGTGCCGCCGACCGATGAGCACAAGGCCTCGATCCACAAGCCCCGGAACTGCTGCAGCAAGACGGTCGAGGTCGTCGATGAACACTGCTGGTGCAAGCTCGACCTTGCCGCTCGGCGTTCGAAGAATCTCGGGCAAGCGGGGCTCGAGCGCCCCGAAATCGCGGCCGTGTGGACGGTCCAGCAGGTCGTCGAGCGACGTGCCCTCCGGCTCGGAACCGAACCCATCGCCGAACGGGCCACTGCGGAGCATGAAGTCGAGCATCCGCTCTGGGCCCACCCGCCCTGAGGCGTTGAGTTCGGCCAGAATCTCGTCGGGATCCCGACCATGCAACCCGCTGTGCTCGCTTCGCACCGCACCGCGCACCATCGCATCGATCGCCCGGTCATCGGCGCTGGCAGGGTCGGCATCGACGCCCATGCCCTGAGCGACGAGTGTCAGCTTCGAGATGACTTCCCATTCGTCTGGCTGCCCGTCGAGCGGCAGCACCGGCTCGGAATAGTTGGCGACGTTGCGGACACCGAACTGCAGGAGCAGCAGGTCGTAGTGGCTGCGCTGGAGCTGCGAAGGCGACGGCAGGATGACGTCGGCGTGGCGTGTGGTCTCGTTGAGATACAAGTCGACTGACACCATGAACTCGAGGTCGTCGAATGCCTCAGCGAGCAATTCGCTGTTCGGATTCGAGCGGAGTGGATTCCCGCCGACGGTGATCATGGCGCGCAACTGGCCTTCGCCAGGTGTGGTGATTTCCTCGGCAAGCGCTCCGACTGGGTACTCCCCCATGACTTCCGGGTGGCCACTGACGCGTGTCGCACCGCGTCCAATCGCGAACCCGCGACCCGAGCCGCGCTTGCCGCGCGTCGTGGCTCCGCCCGCCACTGGCATGGCGAACATTGCTCCGCCTGGACGGTCGAGGTTGCCGGTGAGGATGTTCAGCGCATCGATGAGCCAGGTTGCCGTCGACCCAAACTCGGTGGTGGTCGTACCGATTCGGCCGTACACCGATGCGGTCGTGGCCGCAGCGAGTTCGCGAGCCAACGTGCGGATTGCCTCCGCGCTGACGCCCGTTGCCGCAACAACCGATTCAGGGGTGAATGGCGCAATCGCCGCAGCGAATTCGTCAAGCCCGTTGAGGTATTCCGCGACGTGCGGACCGACGTCGACGAGGCTCTCTGCCACGAGGACATTGCACATCGCTGCGAGCAGCAGTGCATCAGAGCCCGGCCGAATGGCAACCCACTCATCGGCTTCCTCCGCCGTACGTGAGCGCCTGGGATCGACGACTACCACCTTTCCGCCGCGCTCGCGGATGCGCTCGATTCTCCCCGGGAAGTCAGGAGCAGTACACATGCTGCCGTTCGATGCGTACGGGTTGGCACCAAGAATCAAGAGATGATCGGTGCGGTCCAGGTCGGGAACCGGCACTGCCACCGGCGACCCGAAGACGTGGCCTGCCGCGACGTGGCGCGGCATCTGATCGACCGTTGATGCGCTGTAGCGGTTGCGGGTCCCCAGGCCCGTCAGCAGAGTCCGCAGATACATCATCGACGACAACGAATGTGCTCCTGCATTGCCGCCATAGACCGCCAGGGACGACCGGCCGTGACGGTCGATGACACCTCCGAGTCCGACCTCGATCTCGGACCACGCCTCGTCCCAGGTGACCTCAACGTGCACCCCGTCGCGCTTGGCCATGGGAACCCGCAGGCGGTCTGGGTCCTCGTGGAGATGCTTGAGTGTCGACCCCTTGGGGCAGATGAAGCCCTTCGAGAACACGTCATTCATGTCGCCGCGGATCCGTTGAACCGTCTCGCCACCCGCCCCGTCGGGCTTGAGGGTGATCTCCAATCCGCACGTTGCCTCACATAGTGGGCATGTCCGGTACGCGGTTCGTGTCCCGACCTCGACCCCGATGGGGGTCGCAGTTTCGATTGCGGGATCGTTTTCGGTGACGGCCATCACCGATGCTCGCAGACACGTCGATCAACCGTCGAGTCTGCCAGTCTGCGAGGATCACGCCATGATCCGTCGCGTCTTCCCCGACTCTGCTGAGACGACCATCGAGCAGGCCTACGACGCTCCACTCGGAGCACCGTCGGGTCGACCCTGGGTGGGGTTGTGCATGGTCAGCTCAATCGATGGATCAACCGTGGTCGACGGCCGAAGCACTGAGTTGTCGAGTGCGAACGACTTGGCTCTCTTACTGGGTCTTCGTCGGCTCGCAGACGTCATCATTGTCGGCGCCGGCACCGTTCGAGGCGAGGGGTACGGCCCACCCGACATTGCAGGCCAGCGCGTCGGCGTCGTGACCGCGAGCGGCCGCGTCGACACCTCGCTGCCTCTGTTCACCTCGGGGGCTGGCTTCCTGATCACCACCGATAACGCCAAAGTCGCCGACAATGTCGACAGCATTCGCGCCGGAACGGCCCGCGTCGACCTGCAAGCGGCCGTCAGCCGCCTCCACGAGGTCCACCCAACGCCACGGTTCGTGCAGGTTGAAGGCGGTGCGCTCCTCAACGGCGCGGCGCTGGATGCCGACCTGTTCGATGAGATCAATCTGACGACGTCACCGCTGTGTGTCGGTGGCGCAGGACCGCGCCTCGCTACGGGTGCAACCGACCTGGCGCTGCGTTTCGAACTGGCGCAGATGGTGATCGACGACCAGTCATTCGTGTTCAGTCGATGGAAGCGATCCCACTGAAGCGCCTCCTCACACGGATGCTGGGTCGGCCTTTTGCATGAGTTCGAGCTCTCGGTGGAAGTCTGCTGCAGCGTCGAAGTCCTTATAGACGCTCGCGAACCGCAGGTACGCCACCTCGTCGACAGTGCGGAGTTCCTCCAGCACGACAATTCCGATGTTTGCGCTCGTGACCTCGGAGCCTTGCAGGCGGAGCGCATCTTCAACCGAGCCCGCAATCTGCTCCAACACGACTGGAGCAACGTCACGACCCTTTGTGGCTGCGGAGAGGCCGCTGACGAGCTTCTGCCGATCGAATGGCTGGATGCGACCGTCCGATTTGAGGACCGTGAGCGGGGCATGGTCGACCCGCTCGAACGTCGTGAATCGATGCGCACAGCTCAGGCATTGCCGGCGGCGGCGAATGGCAGTGTTTTCCTCGGCGATACGCGAATCGACGACCTTCGTTTCGTCGTCACGGCAGACCGGGCATTTCATCTGTCCGATTGTAGTTCCGCGACTCCTCTCATGCTGGGGCAAGCGGCCTCGCGAGCAACGTGACGCTTGTCCGTCTCGTCGCTACCGGTCTCACTCGGCGGTGGACGGACTCGACACAGGATCAGGGAAGCCAGACGGCCTGACCGGCCTGAATCTCCACGCCGCCGTTCATCCGGATGAGCACATCGATGAAACGGTCGCGGTCTACATCGCCGCGGTAGGTGTTGGCAATCGACCACAGCGTGTCGCCTGGCTGGGCAACGTGGACCGACGGGGCGACGGCCTCAGCCGCAGCAGCTGACGCTGCCGACGCAGGTGAACCAGCCAGCCCGGCCGACATCCCAACGAGGCCGAGCATGCCGACGATGAGCATCATCGTTGCAAGGCCACCGACAACCACGCGACGCAGCGCATAGTTCGGCAGGGCCGGGCGCACCATCGCACGAACCTCGGCATGAGCACTGAGCGAGGTAGCGGACACCACACAGGGCAGGCCTCGGTCTGCCACCTGATCACGCACTCGGGCAGCGGCGCCGTGAGGGTTCGTTTGGCGATGCGGTGTAATCAGTAGTGCAGTACTCATGTCTCTCCCCAACGGATGACGTGCGATGTGTTCGGTTTCGAAGGAACGAATGAACGCTTGTTCGATTCTTACCTCATGCAGTGAACCAGGACAGGTGTTCGATGTCAACCCGTACGTGAGACTTTCTCGAACAATCGTTCCCAGTACAAATGTTTGACTCGGCCCCCGCATCACCGTACGCTGTTCGGTATGGCCCCCAAGATCAGTGCGCGCCAGCGCGACATCCTTGACTTCATTCAGCAGCAGATCAGCGACCGCGGATTCCCTCCATCGGTGCGCGAAATCGGCGATGCGGTGGGCCTCACGTCGCCATCAACAGTGCACAGTCACCTCAACACGCTGCAACGTCACGGCTATCTACGGCGCGACCCCAGCAAGCCGCGGGCCATCGAGGTCCGATACGACTCCAACAGCGGAGCAATGATGGAGAAGCGGCCCGTGCGCCATGTGCCCCTGGTGGGCGATGTCGCAGCAGGCACCGATGTGCTTGCCGAGGAGAATGTCGAAGAGTTGCTCCCCGTTCCAGCTGACTTTGCCGGCGAAGGCGAGCTCTTCATGCTGCGGGTTCGCGGCGAGTCAATGATCGACGCGGGCATCCTCGACGGCGACTACGTGGTCGCCACCCAGATCGACCATCCACACAACGGCGACATTGTCGTCGCTGGTATTCCTGGCGGCGAGGCCACCGTCAAGAGCTACTCGCGGTCGGGCGCCGAGGTCACACTGACCCCCCACAACCCCACCATGGAACCCATGGTGTTCGGCGCCGACCAGGTCGAGTTGTATGGCAAGGTCGTCACCGTGATGCGGCGCTACTGAGCAGCGTCGTTCGGTGGCGCCCACGGTGATCGTTGGGCATCGTCCGAACGATCATTCGGCGGCACAGGCAGCGCGGGCGGCGCGGCGGGTTGCGGAGGCCAGCCAGATGGCGCCTGCGTACTGGGTGCAGCGGGCGGCACTCCGGGCGTATGACTGGGTGGACCCACTGCAGGTTCCCAACGTTCGGGGCCAGGTGGTGCTGCGGGCATCCCGGGTGGAGCGGTGGGCCAGCCTTGCGGAGCGGTTGGCCACGGTGCAGCGACGGCACCACCAGGGGCCGGTTTGGGCGAACGGCGTGAGGCGATCATCACTGCGCCACCAATGACCAAGCCAGCGAGTGCTGCGAGCACTGCGCCAAGTTGCATCATGCCAACGCCATCTGAAGGGTCTTTCCCGACGGCCACGACGAGCCGAACATCTGTATCGCCAGACACGTCAACCCGAAGGATGTGATCACCGGGCGTTTCAACGCTGAACGTTCGAATCGATTCGCCGGTAAAACCGTCAACGTCGTACGTGGTCCCCGATGCATTGGTCAGGACGACGTCATCGCCTGCCGGAGAGGTCATCTCGAGCGATACCGCAGGCAAGGAGTCTCCGAGCACGCCGTACGCGCCCTCAACGGCACAGTCGCCGGCGATCGGCACGTCGAAACGACCAGCGGTCTCGATGTACATCGTGAATTCTCCGACGGCTTCAAAATCGAGCGTCGTGTCGCATCCACTCGGCGCCCGAGCCAGGTTGCTCACACCATCGGACTGCCGTTGATCAGCCGCGTACCAGAGCCCGACTGCTGCCAGTAGCCCGATGATCAATACTGCGAGACCGGTACCGAACATTGCACTCTGTTTGCTCGAGGTGGTCATGTTGCTCCGATGCGCAGGGTCGGTGGGGTCGGCGTGTCTGTCAGGCAGTCGATGCGAGTCGGCGAGCGACGAGATCGATCCGTTCATCAGGTTGTACCACGGCCACCCGAACGAAGTTGGCCCCGTCGGCACCATAGAACTCGCCGGGGCTCACCAGAGCGCCACCGTCAGTTGCCAGCCGTTCGGCGAAGTCCCATCCATCAGCAACAGGAATCCACAGGTAGAAAGCGCCAGCGGGACGAGGAACGTCGATTCCTGCCCACTCGGACAGCACGTCAGCCATCAGTTCGAGGCGACGCCGATAGCGCTCGCGTTGTTCCTCAACATGAACATCGTCGCCGAAGGCGACCGTCGCTGCAGCCTGCACGGGTCCCGGAATCAACATGCCGCTGTGCTGACGCACGCTGCGCAGGAAGTCGACGATCGTTGCGTCACCGGCATAGAAGCCGGCACGGGCGCCCGCAAGGTTGGATCGCTTCGACAGCGAGTGCACCGCGACCACACCATCGAGACCGTGCTCGAGGATCGTCCGCGGCGCTCCCTCCCAGGTGAACTCGACGTAACACTCATCGGAGAACACCGGAACAGCGTGCTTTCGACCCCATGCCGCAGCTGCTTCGAGATCGTCAAGTTGACCAGTTGGGTTGCCCGGGCTGTTCACCCACAAGAGCAATGCCCGGTCGATGTCGGCAGCGTCGACCGCACCAAGATCAAGAGTCCCGTCCGGGCCGAATGGCACGCCAACCGACCTGCAGCCGCCCAGGGTGGCCCCCATCGCATACGACGGATACGCCACGGCCGGATAGAGCACCGTGTCACGATCCGGGTTCATCAGCCGCATGAAGCGTGGCAACGAGGCGACAAATTCCTTCGTCCCGACCGCGGCAGCAATTTGGTCGACGGGAACCTCGACACCAAGGCGTCGGGCCATCCAGTTGTGACAAGCTGTTCGGTACTCGAGCGTGCCGGCACTCGGCGGATATGACCGCTCGGCATCACTCGTTCCCAGGGCTTCGACGACCGCTGCGGGCGGCGCGTCGAACGGGGTGCCGATCGAGAGGTCAACGAGCCCACCGTCGAATGCCGCGCACACCGGCTTGAGCCGATTGAGCCGGTCGTACGGATACGGCGGCGGATCAAACGGCCCGACGAGCGCCTCGGTGACGCTCATGCTTTCCCTTCAGCCGAACTGGCCGGAGACTGCGTGCCGGAGACGAATTCCGACAGGCGGCCGGCCGAGGCATCGGAGAGCCTGGCCCGAATCAACCACGCCTCGCCGGTGTCCCCAGCGCCATCACCAATCGACACCACTTCACCTTCGCGATGCACTGACGCCAAGATGTCGCCTCGGTCATACGGGACGATGAGTTCGTAGACCACGGCGAGTGCCCGCAGCCTGTCGCTGAGCGTGCGGAGGAACGTCTCGACACCCTCGCCATTGACGGCGCTGATAGCGACCGAACCGGGATTGGCGTCCATCAATGCCTGAGCTGTGCCTGGTGCCAGATCGGACTTGTTGAAGACGAGCAGTTCGGGAACCTCGGCCGCCTTGATATCTCCGAGCACCTCACGAACTGCGTCGATCTGGGCCGCTGGATCCGGCGCACTTGCGTCCACAACGTGGACGAGATAGTCGGCCATCGCCGCAACTTCAAGCGTGCCCTTGAACGACTCGACCAATCCATGCGGCAGCCTGCTGATGAAGCCGACGGTGTCGCTCAGCAACACGGGCTCGCCACCGGGCAGAGAGAGCCGGCGCGTCGTCGGGTCAAGCGTTGCAAATAACCGGTCCTCGACGAGCACACCCGACTGTGTGAGCTGATTGAGCAGGGTGGACTTGCCGGCGTTGGTGTACCCGACGATTGCCACGTTCGCGAGGCCGCTCTTGTTGCGCCCCTTGCGCTGCAGAGAGCGAGTCTCAGCCAGCCCCGCGAGATCCTTCTCAAGCTTGTGAATCCGGCGCTTGATCCGTCGACGCTCGACCTCGGTCTTGGTCTCGCCACCGCCGAATCGTGCGCCGACACCGCCCCGCTGTTGTGCCTGTTTGTCAGTGATGCCCCGCCGCAACCGCGGCAGTCGGTATCGCAACAGCGCCAGCTCAACCTGGGCCTTACCTTCGAGCGTGTGTGCGTTCTGCCCGAAGATGTCGAGGATCACCGCTGTCCGGTCAATGGCGGTACGGCCGAGCATCTTTTCGAGGTTGTACTGCTGGGCGGGGGCCAGGTTGTTGTCGAACACAACCGTGTCGGCATCGACCGCCAGACAGAGTTGCTTCAGCTCTTCCGCCTTGCCCTTGCCGATGAACCATGTGTGGTCAGGAGCAGCACGCTTTTGAACCATCCGGGCGACTTCGTCGGCACCGGCGGTATCAACGAGCAGGGCAAGTTCGTCGAGGCTGGCCTCGGTCGACTCTTCGTCATCGCCGGGCAGCGTGACGCCGACGAGCACGATCTTCTCCCGGATCGTTCGGTCGATCAATGTGGCGGCGAGCGCCTCGTTATAGGGCGTCGTCACGTGAGCGGCGCCTCGATGGTGGCAACGTGCGTGGCGGGCCCGGTCAGGGTCGCCCGGCTCGGGTACTCGAGATCAAAGGACACGCTGGCGGTGCCACCGTCCATGTGGACAAGAACTTCGGCGGCGTCGGCCTTGACGAGCCCCCACTGCTTCGACGCGTAGGCCGCGGCACACGCCCCGGTCCCGCAGGCCTGAGTGATACCGGCGCCACGTTCGTGGACGCGCATCGTGACGCCGTTCAGCTCCGGGCCCGGCTCAACAATCTCAAGGTTGACCTGCGGCACCTTGCTGCCAAGGTCGGCGAGGTCGACGACGGCGATCTCGTCGACGCCAACAACGCTGTGTGGATTGCCCAGGCTCAGGTGTGCCACGGGACGGTCGGGGTGGCAGCCCAGAGCAGACCATCCGTCAGGTTCCGAAAGCGGCACCACATCACCCATTTCAACGCGAGCCGAGATCGTGTGCGGGTCGTCAGTCGTCGACAATGTGACCGTGCGGTCGCCAGCGTCGGTCGAGATGCGCTGGGGATCGAGATCGCCGCTGCGCATTGCAAGGGCCTGCGCAAAACAACGGATGCCGTTGCCACTCATTTCGGCGCGGGACCCGTCGGCGTTGTACAGCACCATCTTGGCTGCGTACCCCTCCTTCGACTCGGCGATGAGGAGTCCGTCGGCGCCGATGCCCGTGCGACGATCGCAGAGCCGGCGGGCCAAAGCAGAAAGGTCTGTGGCGCCGGGTTGGAACGCGACGACAAAGTCGTTGCCCAGACCGTGGTGTTTGGTGAGCGTGAGTGAGGTCATTGCAGCTGCCTGAAGTGCTTGATCACGATCGGCGCCACTTCGGCAACCGGATCATCTTCGACATCAATCCAGCGTACGCGTGGATCGCGGCGGAACCATCGCTCCTGGCGCACGGCGAACTGTCGCGTCCTGGTCACGATCATTTCCACAGCAGCATCCTCGCTGATCTCACCGTCCAGATACATCAGGGTTTCCTTGTAGCCCAGCGCCTGGCCTGCCGTCTTGGAGAAACCAGCCGTGCGGAGCGAGCGCACCTCGTCGATCAACCCGTCGGCGATCATCTGACCGACGCGGGCCTCGATCCGATCCGCAATGACCGCTCGCGGCCATCGCAACCCAATCTGGGCCACTCCGGAGTCGGGATAATGATCAACGCCTGGGCCAAATGAGCTGAACGGTCGACCACTGCCCAGGGTGACTTCCAACGCGCGCACGACGCGCCGCCGATTCTCGGGTTCGATCTTGGCTGCAGCTGCCGCGTCGAGGCCGCCGAGCTGAGCGTAGAGATCAGCAAGGTCCCGCGATTCAAGCGACGCCCGGACGTCCGGCCACTCCCCCGGCAAGTCGAAGTCATCGATGACGACACGGTGATACAGGCCGGTCCCACCGACGAGTAAGGCTCGCCCCTCTCGCGATGCGATGTCGTCAAGTGCCCGGCGATGCGCTTCCTTGAACTTCGCCACTGTGAAGTCGTCGGTCGGGTCGACGAGATCAATGCAGTGATGTCGCACCGCTGCACGCTCTGCGGCGGTCGGCTTCGCGGTGCCGATATCCATACCGCGATACACCTGCATCGAGTCGATCGAGACCAATTCGATTCCCACCAGCTCTGCGGCGACGGCCAACGCCACCGACGACTTCCCCGACGCCGTCGATCCGACAAGCGCCACGCGAGGCGGCTGCAGGGAGTGGTTCAGAGCTGCTCGCCTTCGGCAATGCGCTGGTGGTGATGAATCACTTCGGCGACGATGAACCGGAGGAACTTTTCAGTGAAGGCCGGGTCGAGTCCCGCGTCCTCGGCCATTGACCGCAGCCGGGCGATTTGAATCTCTTCGCGCACCGGGTCGGCAGGTGGCAGCGCGGCGGTCGCCTTGTACCGGCCAACCGCCTTCGTCACCTTAAATCGCTCGGCGAGCAGATGGACGAGCGCCGCATCGATGTTGTCAATACTCGATCGGAACTCGTCAAGTTGTGGATCGTGCACCGGGTCAGTCATCAGCACTCCAACCTACCGTCGAGCTGCAGGTGGGTCCGATCCAACGGTGACCAGCGACTCAGAGTGCGGAGACAGGGATGCGAAGTTTGTGACTCGGCTCGGCGATGAAGTCAACGAAGTCGCCGGTCAAGAAGTGTGGTGCGGCGCGGACGACCCTCACTGCGGCGTAGCTCCCCGTTCGCAGCGGGCGCGGTGGCGTGAAGTGCACCAATTTGTTCTGGCGAGTTCGTCCGCTGATGGCACTCGGGTCACGTTTGCTGGGGCCCTCGACGAGCACCTCTTCCACGCGACCGACTCGCGCCTCATGCTTGAGGAGCGCCGAGCGTTCGACGACGATGCGGAGACGTTGGAAACGTTCGCTTGCCACGTCGGGATCGACAAAGTCGGCCTCCATCCCTGCGGCCTCGGTCCCCGGGCGGGGCGAGAAGATGAAGGTGTATGCGTAGTCGTACTCTGCAGCCGCAGCGACTTCGAGGGTCCGCTCGAAGTCATCATCGGTCTCGCCAGGAAAGCCAACAATGATGTCGGTCGACACTGCCAAGTCATCGATTGCGGCGCGTGCCTGGCCGAGCCGTTCGAGATAACGAGCGCCGGTGTAGCCGCGATGCATCAGCGCCAGAATTCGATCGCTGCCCGACTGCAGCGGGTAATGCAGGTGCTCACACACCTGTGGCGTTTCGGCCATGGCTGCGAACGTGTCGGGTCGCATGTCTTTCGGGTGCGGACTGGTGAACCGAACTCGACGAATGCCGTCGACGGCACCCACATCTCGGAGCAACTGGGAAAAGAGCGGGCGGAGCTTGGCATCGGTCTCGCCGGACTGGCGCGCGGCCAACTGCAGGTCGCGCCCATAACTGTTGACGTTCTGGCCAAGGAGTGTCACCTCGGTGACACCATCGGTCGCCAGTTGCTTGGCTTCGGCGATGATGTCGGCGTACGGTCGAGAGATCTCGGCCCCGCGGACCGCCGGAACGATGCAGAAGGCGCAGTTATTGTCGCACCCAATTTGAATCGTGAGCCAGGCGTTGTAGGAGGTCTCCCGACGAGCGGGCAACGCCGACGGAAACATCGCATGATCGTCGATGACGGCTTCGGCCAGGATCTCGGTGATCGGTACGTCCGAGGACTTCGACTCTTCGAGCAGTTCAGCCGCGCGATGAACGTTGTGGGTCCCCATCACGACGTCGACGTGAGCAGCTTTCTGCGCGACCAGTTCCTGGTCCTTCTGCGCGAGGCAACCCGACACGACGATCTGGCGCCCCTCTTTCTTGCCCTTCCAGGTCTTGAGGTGGCCGAGATTCCCGTACAACTTGTTGTCGGCGTTCTCACGGATGCAACAGGTGTTGAGCACGACAACGTCGGCGTCGGACTCAGACTCGGCTCGCACCAGCCCGTCTGCCTCGAGCAGACCCGAGATTCGTTCTGAGTCGTGATCGTTCATCTGGCACCCCATGGTGCGCACGACGTAGCTGCGTGGCACGGACTGGGGCTGTTCGGACATGAGCGAAAGGCTATCGAGGCGCTGCCGCGTCGCCCGGCTGGTCACCACGGTCAGTGCGCCGGGCGCGGACGCTATCGTTCGGGCCGTGATCGCCATCTTCCTCAACGAGAGCCAAAACCTCGTCAAGCTGCTCTACTTCGTCCACATCCTCAGCATCGTTGCTGCGTTCGGGCCACTGTTTCTGTACCCGCGGATGCAGCGCGCTGGCGAGACCAGTGCGATGGCGGCGCTGCACATGAAGCTGGTGTTCCCCGCGTTGATTCTGCTGTGGGTCGTCGGCATGGGCATGGCAGGCGTCAACAAGTTTGCCCTCGCCGAGATGTGGTGGATCACGATCACCATCGCACTGTGGGTCGTCGCTGTTGCGGTGAGCTGGTTCCTGATCAAGCCGGCCATCGGCGACACATCAGAAGCAGCCACGAAGAAGCTGTCGGCCGGCATCGGCGTGACCCACCTGATTCTTGCGATCAGCCTGGTCCTCATGGTCTTCAAGCCGTTCGTCGACGGCACCTATGTCATCAACCCCTGAACCCTGAACCCTGAACCCTGAACCCTGACCCCTGACTGCCT
>Ga0209374_1000035_pt1 | contig 136793 bp, 132 predicted proteins | sample SaaInlLV_DNA_10m_FD_184683 | JGI IMG/M metagenome (GOLD analysis project Ga0209374, IMG submission 184683) | Marine microbial communities from expanding oxygen minimum zones in the Saanich Inlet - SI075_LV_DNA_10m (SPAdes) (version 2) | ecosystem: Environmental > Aquatic > Marine >... | reverse complement strand
TACGCGGTACCCTGCGGTTCTAAGTACGTAGCAATGCTAAGCCCGCCAAATTGGCGGGCTTTTTTTTGCCTGAAAAAGATGGGGAATGGCAGGTCATCAGGAGAATTTGTATCCAGTTAGCCCTGCGTTGACGTTAAAACTTGGCTGCATAATCGGCGAGCCACAACGGACCATCGAACTATGGGCGTTGGGTGACCCGACGAAGAAACTTGGTGCAACCTTGAGTACAATCTTGGTGAAATCGCTAAGTCGTGGGTTCTATCGGCATTGCACGGGATTACACCTGCAACAGGCGCACCGTTGATTAAGCGTTGACCATACCCATACCCATACCCATACCCATACCCATGCCCATTAAGGCACTGGTCTTGCGGGGGTGGTTGCACGTATTCCTTTTTTTCTCACACCTCACATCTCAAACCTAAAGCCTCAAACGTAGATGAGCGCGCGGATAATCTCAGGCCGGGGAGGGTTGTGAATTTAGTGCCCCTTGGGGTCAGTCAAAGCAAGTAGCTTGATCCATACCGCTGTAGCAGTAATACGCTAGGGTACGGGTTCAAGTACTTTGGGTTTTATGCCGCGGCAGGGGGAGCTGTCCCGCGCCGCGTTTCAATGGCACTAGCCAAAGGGCAGGAGTGCCGCGAATTTTTAGCCCAGCACGTCGAGCAGAATCCAAAACGAAGCAACGGCATAGACCCCAAAGGTGGCAAACATGCCAATGGGGCGACCAATACCGGGACCGACTCCGGTGATGCCAACGTAGTGCAGGACGCGGCCGCCGACCAGCAGGGCGCCTAGGGTGTGTAACCAAGTTGTGCCGGCACCCAGTAGTTCCATCAACAGCAATAGAACCACCGCGAGTGGCACGGTCTCAACGAAGTTGCCCTGACCGCGATTGAGCTTGAACAGCGTATCGTCATTGCCGTCGCCGAGGTCAATTTTGTTCTTCACTCGATACAAACCGACCCGCATGGTGAAGGGAACAAAGAGTATGCCCAGGATGGCAATGTAAATCGGGGTGATGGACAGAATATTCATGTTGGGCAGTTCCATAAGTTATTCCTTTTCGACCAAAGTTTAGCTGCACTTAAAAATATCGGGTGAAGCAGCTGCATTCCACGGACGTGTAGGAAGCAACACGCGCCTCGGTTTGTCAATCGGGTAGTAACTTTTAAACGCAAGCGGCAAGTTAAGTGGGTACTGTTAAAGCCTACTGTATCTAGTGTTAGCCAGAGGCCCTCCCTGCAGGTTCTGCACCACCGAATTCGTTAGGTCGGCGACTAAGTGGCCTTTTACGGTCAATAGATTCGGAAGTTTACTGCCACCCCTGAAGCCAGATTTCTTGGCTTTTTAATGTTGACCACTCTATCTCAATAAATCGATTAGACATGACTGCGTTTAATTCACACTCGATAACAACACCGTCATCGTCAAACTCCACACGACTCACCATGAAGTGCTTTTCCTTGTTGATCGGGCGCACAGCAGTCCACTTGCTGTTTAACAATTTTTTGGGATTAATTCGATTCATAAGGAGAGCTTGTACGTCCATTTTTTTGTAAGGATGCCTGCGCAAATAATTTAAAGGTCCGAGTCACAAAGCTAGCACCGCAACAGCGTGGGCCGGTAGGTTCCACCATGGAGATTTCTCAGCACTCCTATGCCATAAGCATCAAACTGAAAGTTTGCTAGCGTGGGTTTTTTCAATCTATGTCCTCGTTATGAATTTACGGGTCAGCTTGCACTTTACCCGGGGAGCTTAACGCACAGAGGAATTGAGTCCTCTGAGCCTTAGGCAAGCCACGTGCAGCCGGCATCTCAGTGACTGAACTTATTGCATATCACGTTGGTCACGCAGCAGGGTGCGACGGATTTTTCCGGCCTCATTTCGAGGCAGAGTCTCCACCAGTTCTATCGTCCTAGGGACTTTATAACTTAGCAACTGTTCCCGACAAAGGTCTAAGAGTTCTATCGTCAGCGTGTCTGTGTTCAATGCTGCGAGCGGTTCAACAACCGCATGAACGCGCCGCCCCAGATCGTCGTCCTGCAGACCCACGACGGCCGCATCACGAACCTGTGGATGCTGGGTAATAACGGCTTCGACTTCTGCAGGAAAAATGTTGGAGCCGCCAGAGATAATTAAATCGGTTCGTCGGTCCGCGAGGTAAAGATAGCCATCGTCATCTAGCCATCCAAGATCACCCACACTGGTAAAGCCTTCGAGGAGATTCTCGAGAGGTTGTGATCCAAGGTATTCGCAGGGTGGTGGGCCACCGGCGATGCGGGTAAAGATTTCGCCAACCACACCATTTGGAAGTGACTCGCGATTTTCATCTAAAATTAAGATTTCAGTGCCGATGCCTTTGCCTACACTGCCTTTATGTTGGCGCCACTCATTGCCATCGATAATAGTAAGCCCGTTGGCTTCGGTTGCGGCCCAAAGCTCCAGCACCCGCTCGCCCCCAAGTTTTTCGATAAACCCTTCTTTTGCCCAACTTGGACAGGGGGCTGCTAAGTGCCATAGAACACGGACGGAATCCAAGTTTCTTTGCTGCCAATCGGGCTCTCGCAGCATGCGCTGCATCATGGTTGGCACCAAGTTGAGCACCGTTGGCCGATACGCTTCGATGAGGTCGAGGCAACGCGCGGCGTTGAAGCGCTCATTGAGCAGCACGCGCCCGCCTCGGATGAGCATGTTCAAGGAAAACCAAAAGGGACCGTTGTGGTAGAGCGGGCCGGGTGAGTACTTGAGGTCACCGGGCTCGAAACGCATAAGCTGAGGAATGATGGGATTCTCCGGATCGAAAAGCGCATCTCCGGTGGTAAGAATAAGTTTCGGTTTGCCGGTTGACCCGCCCGATGCTAAGGCTTTGATGGGGTTGCTGACTCGATGGGGTAAAGCTGCGCTGATGGGCTCTTTGTCGCTATAGCTATCGGGGTTTAGCGTTGTTTGATCAAAGCGCTGATAAGAGATGATGACCTTAGGCTGAGCAAGGTCAATAAGGCCCATCAGCTCTGCGGGCGGTAGTTTGCTGCTGACCGGCATGGGGGTGCCACCTGCCTTGAATATGGCGACCGCGGCGACCAGAAACTGATTGCAAGTGGGTAGGTGAATGGGCACTAAGTCTCCGGTCATGACACCGAGATCCAATAACGCCTGTGCTAAATTGTCAGACCAACGTTTAAGTTCATGCCGCGAGACAGTTTCAGTGGCACCTGAATTCATCGCTGTGGTCAGCAAACTCTCCGTTGGTCGTGCAGCAGCCAACTCGTCGAGAATGGCGCCCAAAGTTTTGAGCGGCTCAGTCATAGGTATCTCCCTTCCACATGCCTTGTAATTGCGGTTCATGGACACCGATTATCGGTGCATCCGTTATTTTATAGGTTTTATTGGCCTATGGAGCCCAATGTTTGTTCATGGACTCTGATATTGCACCATGGCATTGTGATGAGCGCCCGCCACGAGAGGGCGCTTGTATATCGAATTCTTGTTCTGACGGAGTTATACACATTGGATCCTTTGAGTCAGGCTGTTTTAGGCGCGGTTGTGCCTCAAGTAACAATGCGTCATCGCAACCTCGCCCGTTTGACGCTGATCGGCGCGCTCGCAGGGATGGCCCCCGACCTCGATGTACTCATACGTTCAGACACTGACCCCTTATTGTTTCTTGAGTACCACCGTCAATTTACGCATTCCCTTATTTTCATCCCCATAGGATCATTGCTGTGCGCACTGGTTTTCTGGAAGACGATTGGGCGAGGCCTGAGCCTATGGATAGTTTGGGTGGCGGCGTTTTTGGGCTACATGACCCATGGCCTCCTCGATGCTTGCACCACATATGGCACCTTACTGCTCTGGCCGTTTTCTGATGCGCGCATTGCCTGGAATAATATTGCAGTTATCGACCCCCTATTTACGTTGCCCCTACTATTTGGCGTACTTTGGGGGCTTGCACGGCGGTCTGTTTGGGCGCCCCGATTGGCGTTATTTTGGGCTCTGGGTTATCTCGTGGTAGGTACACTGCAACACGATCGTGCTGTTGCTATTGGGGAGAAACTGGCGCAGGAGAGAGGGCATGTCGGTGTGTCCGTGTCGGCGAAGCCAACGCTAGGTAACTTGGTGTTATGGAAAGTGATTTATCGACACCAAGGGCAATTTTGGGTTGATGCCGTTCGTGTGGGTACTGATGTGCAGGTTTATTCGGGAGGGTCGGTCGCTGCCTTCGATCCCGAAATCCATCTCACATGGCTGCCTCAGAATGTGCAGCAGCGCCGAGATCTAGCGCGTTTTAAGTGGTTCTCAAACGACTATCTAGCGGTTGACCTGCAAGATCCACTGCTCATTGTTGATATGCGCTACTCGCTCATGCCCAATGAGATAAAGGGCTTGTGGGGTATAAAGTTCGACCCGGGTGCCGGAGCAGATCAGCACGTCAGTTATGAGGTGCAGCGTAGCGTTGACAGCGGTCGAGCGAAAAAGCTATGGCGGATGCTACGGGGTCACCCGCAGGGGTAATGGGGGCGTCTTATTGACGCCCGCACTGGTTAGCGAACTTTATGCAATTTCAGACTGGTAGTAGGCCATGAGGATTTCAGCAACTTCAGGCCTTGAGAATTCAGGGGGTGGTGCAACACCCTCACTCAGCATCTCCCGAACTTTGGTGCCGGAAAGCAGAACAAAGTCATCTTTATCATGATCTGGTGCCTCGCGCATCATGACAACCTTGTTCAGTTTTTTTGACCAAGCGGTGTGATCAGCGCTGAAAATCTCGATTTCAAGGGCGCCTGCAGGCACGGATTCACTGAAAATAGTTTGGGCTTCAAAGGGCCCATAGTAGTCTCCAACACCTGCGTGGTCTCTACCTACTATGAGGTGCGTGGCGCCCATATTTTGGCGGAAGACTGCGTGCAGCACAGCCTCTCTGGGGCCAGCGTAAAGCATGTCAAACCCATAACCGCTCACCATGACGGAATTGGGCGGGAAATAGACGTCCACCATCTTGCGAATACAAGCGTCACGCACGTCCGCAGGAATATCTCCAGCCTTTAACTTGCCCAGCAACATGTGCACGATGCAGCCATCTGCTTCGAGGCGTTCCATGGCCATGCGGCATAGCTCTTCGTGGGCCAGATGCATTGGGTTACGGGTTTGAAAGGCGACCACTTTCTGCCAACCCCGTTTTTCGATGTCAGCGCGTATTTCGACGGCCGTTTGAAAGGTGCCAGCAAACTCGTCGCTGAAATAACTGAAGTTTAGAACCTGAATGGGCCCTGACAAAAGTTGATTTCCAAGCTGAGTAAACGTGCTGACGCCTGGGTGGCCGGCATCGTCGGTTCCAAAAATTTGGTTGGCCATTGTGGCAATCTGTGCGTCGGTAACAACCTCAATGTTGGTGACATCCATAACGGCGAGTATTGGATGGCCTTCGACATTAGGATCTCGCAGGGCAAGGCGAGCGCCGGCAGTAATGCCGGTATCTTGAGTCAAGTTCACAACCGGAACCGGCCAGAATAAACCATCAGTCGTGTGCATGTTTTCTGCAACTGAGAGGGCATCTGCTAAATTCATATAGCCTTGCAGTGGGTTGAAGTATCCGGCGCCTAGCATAACGGCGTTGGCCGCGGCAGCCGAATTCAGCAGCAGCGATGGCAACGTCTCGGCCTCTTTGAGCAGGTGCTCTCTCGCGACAGCGTCAGACACGTACAGGGGGTGTAAAACATCCGAACCGTGGGGCTTGATCATCATTAAATCTCTCGTTAAGCGGTCAAAACGCCGCGTTGTTCCAGGTAGTCAATCAGCAGCTCAACCTCAGCCTCAAGGCTCATCTGATCAGTGTGCAGATGGATCTCAGGGGATTCGGGGGCTTCGTAAGGATCGTCAATGCCGGTAAAGTTTTTGATTTCTCCGGCACGAGCTTTTTTATAAAGACCTTTAGGGTCACGTTTTTCGGCTTCTTCGAGGGCGCAATCTACAAACACTTCAATAAACATCATCCCAGATTCAACGTGGAGTGCACGCACCTGGTCGCGATCCGCGCGATAGGGGCTAATAAAGCTGCTTAGTGCGATGACGCTGGAATCTACAAATAATTTTGCAATCTCACCAATACGCCGGATATTTTCAGTGCGATCCTCAGCGGAAAACCCAAGATTCTTATTAATGCCAAAGCGGATGTTGTCGCCATCGAGGCGATAGCTCAGGTGGCCACGCTCAAACAACTTGGCTTCCAATGCGACAGCGATAGTACTTTTGCCACTGCCGGACAATCCAGTGAACCAAAGGGTAGCGCCTTGTTGCTTCATCATGCGATCGCGGTCAGCGCGGGTAATTTCACCATCATGCCAGTGAACGTTGGTGGCTTTTTGTTCAGTCATTGCAGGTCTCCTGTTTGATGGACGCGGAGTGTAGGTTTATATGGGGTATTTGTTAAATAGTTTTATTAGGTACAAACTACCTATTCTATAAATACTATGGCGTCGCCGATGACCGCAGTAAGGAGTGAATCTCTCAGATTTTCCCTAAGACAGTTGGAAATTTTTATCGCTGTTGCGAGCACTGGAACAACCGCTGAGGCAGGGCAGGTGCTTGCGATGTCTCAGTCAGCTGTGAGCGCTGCTTTGAAGGCCCTCGAGAACAATCACAACGCAGAGCTGTTTGACCGCATTGCCAACCGTCTTGTTCTCAACCCGACGGGGCGTCAGTTAGAGGTTCGGGCGCGCGTGTTACTCGAGGAAGCCCGTCAGCTGCAAGCTGAGTTGTTATTAGCATCGCCCTCTGGTGATCTCAACATCAGCGCAAGCTTTACTATTGCTAACCACCTTATGGTTGATTACCTCGCCGCGTGGTTGAGTCGTTATCCGATGGCCAAAGTCGACATCACCCCGGGTAACACTCCCGATGTAGTGACTAGAATACTCAACAGAGAGTGCGAGCTGGGGCTGATCGAGAATGAAACACAAGCTAAGGGTGTCGAATTAATTCCATGGGTTGAAGACGAGTTGTTTGCTTTTTGTGCGCCCAGTCATCCCCTGGCAAAAAAAGGGCGCTTAACAGAGACGGATATTCTCCGCGTTGACTGGATTTTGCGCGAGCCCAACTCTGGCGCCCGCTCCCTATTTGATCAGGTTTTTGCCTCTTTAGTGCCGAAATTGCGCGTACGCCTTGAATTGCGTCACAACGAACCCATTCTGCGTGCAGTAGAGCAGGAGCTGGGTGTGGGCTGCCTGTCGGAAAAGGTTCTGGCGCCCCATCTTGCGCAGGGCGCTTTGGTAGCACTCGCCTTACCGAAAAAATTACGGCTCAGACGTAAGTTTTATTTTTGTCAGCGGCGACAGCGCCACCATAGACCTGAGGTGACCGAATTCTTAAACCTGTGTAGAGGCGCTCAGTAAATTGATCTAGCGCAGCACTATGAGCGGGGAGAGGCTGCTTTGAATCATGCGAATGGTATTGCTGCCTAAAAATAAATGGCGCACTTTTGAGTGTGCAAAGGCCCCCATAATTAGCAAGCCAATGTCATGCTCCCGTTGATAGTTGAGCAGGGAGTCGGTGACCCCACCGTCAAGGAGGCTGGAAGTCACCTGGTAGCCCTCATGGCTAAGTCGTGCGGCTGCTGCTTCAAATTTACCGGTATGGACATCGTCATGATGACCAACCATCACCAAATGGCAGGGTAGGCCGGTCAATAATCCGCCTTTTATAATTCGATCGAGAGAGCGTTCGGCGGTATCTCTGCCGTCGTAAGCCAACATGAAGCTTTTAGGGGCAGTAAACTGCGCACCCGTGATCAGAATTGAGGTATGTACCTGACGAATCAATGATTCAATATGAGAGCCAAGAGCGGTAAATTCTCCCGCATGGTCTGTGCCCACCTTACCAACAACCATTAATCGAGCTTGGGCTTCGAGCTCAACGAGGGCTTCCACAAAATCGCCGTGCCTTAGTAAGGTTTCGACTTGGCTAGCACCATGGGCCAGTGCGCGGCTCTCCGCTTCCTGCAAAAGCGTTTTTCCGTACTGCATGGCCAAACGGCCTCGCTCTTGATCGAGTTGCGCCATTCGCTCGAGTAGCTCAGATTGCGCACCCAGTCCAATGGCACCGCTCCAGTCATCGGCACCATGCTGCTGCCGACGCTCTAGGGTATGTAGCAGTAATAAATTTCGGTTTAGGCGGGACGCCACCCAAGCGGCGGCTTCACAAACCGCGAGGGATCCTACAGAGCCGTCAACACTTGCGATAATTTGATCTTCTTGTTTTTCCACGTTCTAGTGCCCCCCCATTAATTTTTCGACTTCTGCTGGGTCGTTATGGATTCCAAACTTATCGACCACAGTTTCCGTGGCTTCATTCATACCATGGATTGTCACTTCTGCGCCCTCGCGACGAAATTTAATGACAACTTTATCGAGGGCCGCTACGGATGTGACATCCCAGAAATGCGCCAGAGATAGATCGATCACGACCTGTTCTACAGCCTCCTTAAAGTCGAAGGCTGCGATAAACTGTTCGCTGGAAGCAAAAAATACCTGTCCAATGACGCGATAGGTTTGAGCCCCTAGTTCGGGATCTGGGTCAGCCTTAACAACCATAAAGCGCCCAATCTTGTGGGCGAAAAAGAGCGAGGCTAGGAGGACTCCAACAAAAACTCCGATCGCCAAATTGTGGGTCGCAACCACAACAATGACTGTCGTGATCATGACGATGTTGCTCGACATGGGGTTACGCCGCAAATCACGAATTGACACCCAAGAAAACGTGCCAATCGATACCATGATCATCACGGCTACCAATGCCGCCATAGGGATTTGCTGCAGCCAGCTGTCGAGAAAGACCACCATAATAATGAGAACGCTGCCCGCGGTCAGTGTCGAAAGTCGTCCTCGACCACCTGACTTAACATTAATAATAGATTGCCCAATCATGGCGCAACCGGCCATGCCGCCAAAACACCCCGACACAACATTAGCGATGCCTTGACCCTTGCACTCTTTATTGCGGTCGCTGGGGGTATCGGTTAAATCATCGACGATGGTCGCAGTCATGAGCGACTCCAAAAGACCCACAACCGCTAATCCGACTGAGTAGGGCAAGATAATCATCAGCGTGTCGAGATTCAACGGGATGTCGGGTAGCAAAAAGATGGGCAGTGTATCGGGTAAGTCTCCCATGTCGCCTACCGTTCTGATGTCGAGGCCCAAAAAAATACTGATTGCGGTCAGGCATATGATACAAACCAGAGGCGAGGGAATAGCTTTGCCAACAACTGGTAAACGGGGGAACAGGTATATGATGCCCAAGCCGCTAGCCGTCATGGCGTAAACATGCCAAGTGACCTGGGTCAGTTCCGGCAACTGCGCCATGAAGATGAGTATTGCCAGTGCGTTCACAAACCCCGTGACCACGGATCGTGAGACGAAGCGCATAAGCTCGCCAAGCTTTAGAAACCCTGCAATGACCTGTAATACGCCGGTCAGCATGGTCGCCGCTAGCAAGTACTCGAGCCCATGTTCTTTGACGAGTGTCACCATGACGAGCGCCATTGCGCCTGTGGCAGCAGAGATCATGCCCGGGCGGCCTCCAACGAAAGCGATGACGACCGCTATGCAAAAAGAGGCATAAAGGCCTACCCGGGGATCAACCCCTGCAATAATAGAAAAGGCGATGGCCTCCGGTATTAAAGCAAGGGCGACGACGAGACCCGCGAGTAAGTCGGCACGAATATTGCCGAACCATTCTTCCTTGAGCGTTGTAAGCATGGTGATAACCGGGTTGACTGAGGGGGCGAGGACTATTCGTGTTGAGCGTCAAGTCTGGATCAGTCACGGATCACCGATTTAGCCACGTCGCCCAAGCGGGGCGCAGGGTAGTACATTAACGCGGCTGCGTACAATCACCATGCTTGCAACTGCTGTTACCGGAGGGAGTCGTGATTGCGGTGCTTTCCATGCATACTATGGGCCTCTATGGTTTCCTGCAGGAGTTCCCATTGGAAGAGCAATATCAGGCGGTTAAGACCCGTATTTCCCATGATTTGATTCAAGTGGCGCTGCGGTTGGTCTGCGCGCTCTTATTGCTGTGGATTTGCGCCAAAATATTTGCGCCTTTTGCAGCTCTTATGGCTTGGGCACTGATTCTCGCCATCACGCTCTATCCACTTCATTTACGTCTTCGAGATGCTTTGGCCTGGAGCGATGCGCGAACAGCGACGGTAATTTCCGGCAGCGGTTTGCTGTTGCTGGGGGTCCCGACCGTGTTACTGGGTATGTCACTTGTAGACCACATAGCTTCAATTATTACCCAATGGCAGCAAGGTAGTCTCGATATCGTACCCCCCGATGAATCCGTGAAAGATTGGCCGCTGGTTGGTGAGCGCGTGTACGCAATTTGGTTAGAGGCCTCTGATAACCTTGCAGAGTTGCTGGCTGATCATGGCGAGGAGGTTCGCAGCTTACTCAAGCGTTTCGTTGGTGGCACCACCAGCATGCTAACGACGGTTGGCTTATTTTTGGGAGCAATTGTTGTTGCAGGAATTATGATGGCTTACGGACGAGCGGGGAGTTCGGCTATGGGTCGTATAGCGGTAACCCTCGTCGGAAATGCTCGGGGTGAGGAACTGCAGGTCTTATCCGTGGCCACCACGCGCTCAGTGGCCACTGGCGTCATTGGGGTGGCTGTTATTCAGTCGCTGTTATTGGGTATCGGCTTTCTTTGGGCCGAGGTGCCTGCTGCAGGGGTTCTGGCAGTGCTGGCGCTGATCACCGGCATCATTCAGTTACCCGCGCTGCTAATAACGCTCCCAGTGCTGATTTGGCTTTGGACCTCGGGCGGTGCGGGGGAAGCCTCCGCAGTCATGGACGTCGTGATTACGATCTACCTCATCATAGCTGGACTCGCTGACAACGTGCTTAAACCGATTTTGCTGGGACGCGGCGTCGATGTGCCTATGCCGGTTGTCCTTATTGGTGCCTTAGGGGGAATGGTCGGTATGGGTTTGATAGGCCTCTTTATTGGTTCGGTGGTTCTAGCTATTGGTTACCAGTTGTTGTGGGCATGGGTAGATCGTGAAGCTCGGCAGGCAGCAGTTAACGAAACTAGTGATCCGTCCTAACGCTTCAAAAAGGCCGAATTGCTTTGAATTTGACTTGAGATGACCTTACACAAACGACTTAGCGTTGCCGCTATCTGGGTGCTGATTCTGGTTGGTTGTACCACCGTGGGTCCTGATTACGTACCGCCAGATGATAGCTGGCTTGATGCGCTTGAGATTTCTGTTTATGGGGAATCGATCACCGTCGTCACTGAATCTGAAAGTGAGGCCACGCTTTGGTGGCGTCAGTTTAATGATCCTGTGCTCAATGCCCTCATCGAAGAGGCTAAAACTGAAAATCCAACGCTGAGGATTGCTGGGCTTCGTGTGCTGGAGGCTCGTGCTCTGGCGGCTGCCGCTGGCTCAGCGCTTTATCCTCAGGCACAGACGGTTGATGCAAGTGCAGCCTATGCCAAGCGCAGCAGTGGTCCGGGGGAGAGTGGTTTTAGTAGTTGGGATGCTGGCTTTTCTTTGGGTTGGGAACTCGACTTTTGGGGCCGATTTCAGCGCGGTATTGAGTCGGCGGACGCAGCATATTTTGCGTCACTGGCAAACCAACGCGACGCTCAAGTCCTCCTTGCTGCAACGGTTGCCGATATTTATTGGCAATACCGAGTCACCGAGGAGCGCATCGTAATTTTAAACAAAAACGCTGAGTTGCAGTCTCGCAGTTATGACATTACGCGGCAGATGTTTGAGGCTGGACAACAGTCTGAATTAGACCTGCAGCAAGCTCGCACGCAATATTTAGCGACATTGGCCGTGCTACCTTCTTTAGAGCAAGGGGCAGGGCAGCTTGCCAACGCGCTTTCAGCTTTGCTGGGGCGCGCTCCAGCTGAGATGCAAAAACGATTGTCGGGTAGCGCTGCGAAGCCTGTCCCAATCCCAAGCAGTCATCGTGTTGAGCTTACTGTGCTGCCCGCCACACTCATTCAAAGGCGACCCGACGTAAGAGCCAGTCTATGGAGCGTGGCTGCACAATCTGCGCAGATTGGTTTGGCGGAAGCCGATTACTACCCCTCTATAGCAATAGGGGGCAGCATCGGTTGGTCGGGTAATTCACTAACATCCCAAGACAGTTCAGGGTTGCTTGGTGTTGGTCCTGCCGTGCGGTGGACTGTATTTGACTGGGGACGAATCGCCAACAACATCCGAATTCAGGATGCTCGGTTGCAGCAGACCATAGAGGTTTACCGTAATACGGTGCTTAACGCCGCTAGGGAAATAAACGACGCTTCGATAGCGCTAGATAAAACTGAAGAGCAGCGCGTGTTGCTTGGCGAGACTGTCGAGGCCGCAGAGCGGGCGCTAGAAATTGCTAGTACGCGTTACCGAGAGGGTTATGCTGATTTTCAGCGAGTACTCGATGCACAGCGCGTCGTGTTTACCCAGGCCGATAGGAAGCTTCAGAATGATGGGCAGCACCTTCGGGCCATTGTTGCCATGTATAAAGCCTTAGGAGGTGGCTGGAGCCCCGACGCTATGGCCGACATGTTGCCGACGTCAGTGTTGCAACAGATGCAGAAGCGCTCCGATTGGGGTGAATTACAGACCTTGCCAGTGGGTGATGAGCAGGCTTCACCTATTCAATCCGTACCTTCCGAAGTGGAGTCTAAATAATGAGTGACACGTCAGAGGAAGCTGGAACCAAGACAATCAACAAAGGTGCAGGCTTGGTGGTGATTTGCCTGGTCGTATTGCTGGCTTGGTATATTTCGGCCGATAGACAGACACCCTACACCTCTCAGGCTCGCGTAGAGGGATTCGTCGTCGGCATCGCGCCAAAAGTGGCGGGCCTGATCACGCAGGTTCATGTCGCTAACAATCAACGGGTAGAAGTTACTGATTTGCTATTCACCCTTGATCAATCGGATTACCTGATTGCATTGCAGCGCGCTCAGTCAGATCTGGAGAAAGCTCGCCAGCAGTTGGCTGCCGGTGATGCCGGAGTTGAGGCAGCACGAGCAGGCTTGGAAGCGGCCTTGGCGAACGAAATGAAGAGCGCGAAAGATTTTGAGCGTTTAAGCCGTCTCTACGAACAGGACTCGGGCACGATATCAGAACGAAGGTTGGAAATGTCGGAGGCATCCTTGATCGCTGCAACTGCGCAGGTCGTTGCCGCTCGGGCGAATATACAACAGGCAATCGACGCCAAAGGTGGCGATGACGACAGCAGTAATGCGTATTTGAAATCGGCACAAAGCGCATTGACCAAAGCGCAACTAGATCTCGACAATACCTATGTTCGTGCCGGGAAATCAGGCGTGATTACTGATCTTCGTGCGGAGGTGGGTCAGTTTGCTGGTGTCGGCAAGCCGGTAATGACTCTGGTGGCGACAGATGATCTTTGGGTCAATGCTGCTTTTACAGAAAACAACTTAAGCGCCCTTACCGAAGGTACCGAAGTCGAGCTGCTCTTTGACACGTTGCCGGGACGGGTTTACGAGGGATATGTTCTATCTGTCGGTTTAGGTGTTAGTGCGTCCACAAATACCCAGCCAGGGACTTTGCCGTCCATTCAGAATAATCGTGATTGGCTGCGTCAAGCCCAGCGGTTTCCCGTTCAAATAGAAATAGCCGATCTTTCCGACCCGCATCTCAGATCTGCCCTGCGAATGGGTGGTCAGGCATCGGTAGTAGCATACGGTGACGGGCTATGGATTTTGGACACGTTGGCCTGGCTGAGCATTCGGGTTAGAAGTTACCTGTCTTATGCCTATTGAAGCACGACGAACGTTCCGGCTTGCGCTAACCGTAACCATCGCCTTGGTCTTGGCGTACGGAAGTGGAATTTCTGTGCCTTATCTGGCGCCGTTACTGGCCCTCATTCTGACCTTAAAGCCAGCGCCGCCGATGCCCTTAGGGAAATTGCTGGGCCTTGCGGTCGCCCTCGCAGTGATTCTTGGTGTGGGTCTGTTGATCGCGCCGTTGGTAGAGCAATACGCCCCGGTCGGACTCTCTTTGGTAGCTTTTGGACTCTTTGTGAGCAATCGCCTGAGTTTGGGAGGTGACAAGGCCGCGGTGGGTACTTTGCTGGCTATGAGTCTGACATTAATTTCCGCTCTAGGTGTGTTTAGCCTGGCTTTGGCGCAAACCTTGGTGACAATGCTGGTGGCGGCCGTCGTAATAGCGGTTATTAGTCAGTGGATTGTTTATCCTTTTTTTCCAGAGACGGATGTTGGTCCTGATGCCGCATCTTCGGCAGAGCATAGTGATGGGGGTGTTTCAGAAAACACCTCGGCTTTGCGCGCTGTCGTTGTTATCTTGCCTGCCTATTTATTTCTGTTAATAAATCCAACTGGGCACACGCCTGTGATGATGAAGTCTATTGTGTTGGCTCAGTCTCCGTCCGTCATTGAGGCTAGGCAGGCTGCGGTTGAATTACTGGGTGCAACGGTGCTTGGTGGTTTTTTAGCGGCTTTACTTTGGTTTGGCCTAAAGTTGTCGCCCCGACTTGATATTTTTGCATTACTGATCTTATGCGTCATGATTGGGCTCTCCCGAAAACTGTACGTAGCCAATGCCACACGCTTTACGCAGCAATTTTGGATTGACGCCTCGGTAACGATGCTTATTCTTCTGGGGCCTGCGGTGGCCGATAGTGCTGCAGGAAAAGATCCCTATCAAGCATTTCTCTTTCGTTTTGGTATGTTCTTTTTGGTGGCTGTCTATGCTTGGGGAAGTATGGTGCTGCTTAATCGTTTGGGCTGGCTTGGTCGTAGAAAACAGGAAGTGGCAATATGATGGTTGCACTCACGGTAGGTGTTGCTGCAATGGTAATTTGCTTGTGCGTGCAAGGCGTCTTGTTGTTCCTCGCGACACGGTACTACGTAAGACATCTTACTTGGGTAAAGAGCGCATCACGGACCATGACCATGCTGTTAATCTGTCAGGTCATGTTGATGTTAGTGGTAGGAAACTTGGTGCAAGGCGGCATCTGGGCGTTGTTGTTTGTATTTTTGGGCGAGTTCGGTGACTGGGCTACGGCCTATTACTTCTCATTGGTTAATTTTGCGACCTTGGGCTACGGCGATATTGTTATGTCGGAGCGCTGGAGAATATTGGGACCCTTACAAGCTATCAATGGTGTGCTTATGATTGGCGTTTCCACCGCGTCGATAACAGCTGTTGTTCATGATGCCTTTCAGCGTTCGTGGTCTAGCGCAAATGCTGAGTCCACAACACATGGAGAGTCCGGCAAACAGAGTGAATAGCGTTAAATCGATTTGAACTGAGTGGCTCAGGCAGCCGTACTCTCGCTAACTTCCGCGCAAACGAGTAAGTCATGCATCTATTGTCAAAGACCTTTGTGTTGCTAACGGTACCCTTTTTGGTGCTAACAGGTTGCTCTCAGCCTCCCATGAAGCCCGTATCAGGCACTGAGGTGGCGACCGAGTCAGGGCGCGTAATCGGTGTTGCAGGGACCGAGCAGGTCATTCATTGGCAGGACATTCCCTTTGCCCAGCCCCCTGAGGGGAGCTTGCGATGGCGGGCGCCGCAACCCTACAGTAATCCTGAGGGCCAAATACAAGCTAGGGAAAGTACGATTTGCGTGCAAGAATCCGGAGCGATTTCTGGTACCGAGGGCACCTCTTTTGTGGGGTCAGAAGATTGCTTGTACCTCGATATCGTCGCGCCCAGCGCTGCTCGTGACCAGGTGTTACCGGTCATGGTTTGGATTCACGGTGGAGGTAATACCTCAGGCACTAAAGACACCTATGATTTTTCCGCGCTTGCTTACGATCAGCAGGTGGTCGTGGTAACCATTAATTACCGATTAGGTCCTCTGGGCTGGATCACACATCCCAGCATTCAAGGTGAAGCCGAGGGCTTGGATAAGAGCTCTAACTTTGGCCAGCTGGATATCATTGCTGCCCTTGAGTGGACGCAGCGGAATATCCAAAATTTTGGCGGCGATCACAATAACGTTACTATTTTTGGTGAGAGTGCAGGAGGGCACAACGTGTATGCCTTGTTGGTGTCTCCTCTAGCGAACGGCTTATTCCATCGTGCCATTGCTCAATCTCCCTATACGACGACCGTTACGCCGCGAGAAGCTTTCAATCGAAATCGCGAGTTTCCTGAGTTGGATAGGGGCAGCTGGGAACTGTTGCAGGCGTTGGAGCTTGATCCCGATACGACGTCTGCGAGTGCCCTGCGATCCATTGACGTGTACGAGATCATGTCTGCCTACTATTCCCTCGAAAAGGACCATTTGAGTCCGCTGTCGACGGCAGATGGAATCGTAATACCGGCCGTAGGTATGGAGCAGGCGCTTGCTGATCCTCAGTACTCGAAATCGGTACCGATCTTGTCAGGCTCAAATCGCGATGAGGTCACATTATGGATGGGATTGAATCGGTACTTTGTCAACGGTGACCCGGTACTTTTTGGTTTGCTGCCGCCGCGCATGTCAGTTAAGAACGAGGAGATGTATCGCTACTGGGTAGATTTAAGATCCCGCGCCTGGAAAGCGAGAGGGGTCGACCAAGCGATGCTTAATTTGGGCGAGGCAGGGTATGAGAATCTTTATACCTATCGCTTCGATTGGGATGAGCAAGCTGAGAGTTGGTTCATTTCTTTTCCCAGCCTTTTGGGAGCTGCCCATGGGGCGGAAATAGCTTTTGTTATGGGTGCCCCCATGTTTGGGCCCATAGGGGACTATATGTACCCTGACACAGTGTCTGCAAAGGAGATGACAAACATTATGATGGGTGCCTGGGGTGCTTTTGCGCGAGATGGTCAGCCCGGTGCGGTGGCGGGCAAAGTGTGGCCGCCATTTATGGCGAACGCTCCTCATACGATGGTTCTTGATGGCATTGCTGGTAGCCAGGTCGTGATGGAAAGTCCTACTTTGGGACAATTACTTCGTGAAATTGAGGCGCCATCTAGCCTCGATGCTACCGAGCGTTGTTTATTAATGTGGGAAATGGTGACGAACATTGGCCAGCCTATCTACGGCGAATACGCCCGATGGAACAATGGAGAGTGCAGTGACTTTAATGCCCGTAATGCTAAGGCTGCTATCGAGGCTGCGCTCTTGGAGCAATACGGATCCACGTCACTGCCATAGTTTGGATAATCAATTCTCTAAGAGAGCGAGATTGCCCAGGCCTTAGTTTGGTTTTTGGTCTCTAGGTAACGAGGCGTAGATCGCGCTAGCGGCCCTTTGAAATCTTTAGCGAATGCCGGCGCCAGCACAGAAGAGATAGGGGATGAGTGCCTGATGATTGTGGCTATTACGGGAGCATCGGGTTCGGGAAAATCGACACTGGCGCAATCGCTGGTCAAATCTAGGCTCGGCGTAGCCAGTGGCCCTGCGGCTTGCCTGTTAAGTCTTGACGCCTACTATCGTGATTTAAGTCACTTGTCTCTTGCACAGCGCGAGGGCGTTAACTTTGACCGGATAGAAGCCATTGATCTTCCTTTGTTTTGCGACCATTTGTCTAAGCTGAAATCAGGCGGGCAAATCGAGGTTCCCCGGTACGACTTTTCTAAACACACGCGCATTGCGGACCACACCGATGTGCTCGGTCCAGCGCAGTTGGTTGTTGTGGATGGTTTACTTCTGGGGGCATGGGCTGAACTGACGTCGAACGTTGATTACACAATTTTTGTAGATACACCAACGAACGTATGCCTGCAGCGACGATTGCAAAGAGACTGCGGTGAGCGGGGGCGCAGCGAGGCCTCCGTACATGAGTTTTGGAATTCGAGGGTATTACCCGAGTTTCAGCGATGGGGTGAGGGCGCTAAACGAAGGGCAGACCTGGTGGTCAGTGGAGAGGTTCCTACGGCCGTAGCTACGGCTGAGGTTTGGGACGCACTGCCATTTTAAACGCGCTCTTTTTGCTTGCTGACCCATTGGAAGTGTCGAGCCAGCTCTGGATCTTCTTGCAGTTTTGCCAAACTGTTGTAAGCCCTAGCTAACGTTACCTCATCAAAACGTCGATGAATGCCTTTATGGCATTGCACACAGATCATAATACCGGTGCTGAGATCACTCTTTTTAAAGTTGCGGCGAAAATGGGTGCGCCGATGCACTTTCTTAGGGATAAGATGATGGAAAGTGAGTCTAACCCTGCGCTGGCAACATGCGCAGGGCGCGACTGAACCACGTTGCCGTGGCCCGCTATCACTCTGCCGATGCGAGGGCTGCGTCAAGGCTGCCGCGCAACTTTTGGCTGTCTGGACCAACGTTGCTTCCGAAGTGCTCTACGACATTACCCTGAGTATCCACAACATACTTGTTGAAGTTCCACGTAGGGTATCCTTTAGCTTCTCCAAGCCCTCTGAAGACCGGATTAGCCCCTTTGCCCCGAACTTCACTGGTGGCCATCATAGGAAAGCTGACGTCGTATTTTTCATAGCACACAGCCGCTACGTCACCTTCATCGTTTTCCTCTTGGAAAAAATCGTCGCTTGAAAAGCCAATTACGACGAGCCCCTTATCCCCGTACTCACGATGGAGGGCCTCGAGACCGTCAAATTGGGGGGTATAGCCGCAGTTACTGGCGGTATTCACAATCAACATCGCTTTTCCTGCGTAGGCGTCACAAAAATTGACGGTTTCCTTAGAGCTTAATTTGCGCATCTCATTATTGAGATAGTCTGGGCAGGCGTTGGCAGCGAGGCTGAACGCGGCGACAAAAAGTACGGTGAGGCGAATGAATGTATTCATAGCAGAACTCCAGCATTAGCGTAATGAATTGATAAGTACTCAGTATTACGTCGGTTCGACGACGCTGGATGTTGTGCCCGGGAAGGAAGCTAGGAAACAACCTCGACAGGCCTAGACAAGACTTTTACAGAGCGCTTTGTTGCAAATATGGCGTAATGTTTCCACCAATGCATGCTGTTGTGGCACCTCCTGAGGTTGGCTAGAAATCTTTAACTCAAACTAGAGGTTTTGTGACAGAAACTCACTGAGCTGCTCTACGGTCCATGATTCATGGCACTTAAAGGCAGCGACATGGGTACCCCATCGCCCCTTTGCGTTGATGCAAGCATGATTAGTGGTAACCGCAGGTGCTATAGCTAACGCAATATTTGAATTGGCTGATGCGAGTTTCTGCGCGAAGGGTAGGCGAGTAATAGGGTCATCAGGGTCTTGGATCAGCAACGTTGGAATCGTCATTGATTCAGCCAGTATTCCAGCATCTAACGCACCATAGGGCAGTTCCCCCATTCTTGTGGCAGACCATGCCATGGGTGCAAATAAACCGGGTGGCAGGCCAAATGCAACCCAGCCCCCCTGCATAAGCGCGTCCGTCGTATTGAGAAGGGGGTCAATGAGTACCGCGGCATCCAGTGCCAAGCCCTCGTGCACTGCGTAGATCGTCGTTGCGCCGCCCATAGAGAGTGAAACGCCAATTTTAGGGAGTTCTGAATACCCTTGGGCATCCACCCAGTGAGACACCGCGATGAGGTCAGGCCACTCTTTCGCCCCCATTCCCAGCTCGCCATCGGTTTTAGGGGAGTTACCGTGATTCCGCAGATCGATCGAAATGACTGATAGGTCAAGTCCTACCAGCATTTGATAGAACTCCAATGAAGGGAGAAACCATGAGGTTCGATTTGATCCGGCCCCGTGGACAAATAAAACCACGCCTTTGGGGTTTTCGGCGGGCATCCACCAGCCTTCAAGTTCAAGCCCATCGCTACTGACACGCACGTTCTGATAGGCAACGCCGACATCGGCAGGGCTACTTGTTACGGGATTAGCGGCCATCTGTACCGCCAATTTGGGTCCCCAGATACAGGACGCCAGCAACCACGCCAAAACCGCAAGGCCGGTACCCCAAGTAAAAACTTTTAGCGAAGTTCGCATTGGTTCAATCTCGATTAAATGCTCAGAATACGTCGTAGCAATCCGTCTTTATGGCGGCTTTGCTCCCGTTTAAGCAGGAGGTTTTTAATTTCCAGGTCAATCGCCTGTTCCACGTCGCTACGAATCCGCTCTTGCTGCTTTTGAGTAATGTTTCGGCCGGCATAGCCACTGAGGTCAATCGGTGCGCAAAAGCTGTAATAGGTGGTTTTGGGTTTGGGAATCGGTGTACCCATAACACCGGAGGGTATGGGTGGCACGAGGTCTGATCTTAAATCAGCGGGTAATATACCTAGCTGGATCAATAGTTGCGTCAGCTGAGCTCCCTGAACTTCTGGCCCTGTTAGGTGTTGATCAAAGTATTCATCAGGTCCTACCGCGGCAAAAGGCACAATCGTATATCCCATCTTTGCTGCAAGTCGAATGAAGCCGTAACGGTTTTTCCACATCAGCTCGTAACGCTGTTCGGGCAATTTCACCGCCTCGTAGGTGCCCCCAGGATAGAGTAGCAAGTCGCGACCAGCGGCCATAAGAGCCGCAACGACCTCAGCATGACCCAGCGCCGCTCCTAGTTCGATCACCGCATCGGCGTACTGTCTATTGGCGAACAGGGTTTTATCGCCAAGTGGGCGAAGAAAGCGTCGGTAGTCGTTGTGCATCAAAATGTGAAAAACAAAAGCATCTACTGCTAATAGGGAGTGGTTCCCTACAAACAGCGCGGGCTTTCCCGGAAGCCGCTCTAGCCCAAAAAATGAGGGTTTGAACCACCGTCGAAGTAATGCCGCGGAGAAACTGATCCCCGGGCCAGAGGGCATTGTCACCCCTAAAACTCGTTCAATATGCGTGGCTAGTTCAAGATGCGGCGGATTTTCGTCGGCCAAAATTCAAGGTCTCGCTGCTGGAAGCTGAGAAGGTTAGCAGATTGCAGTCCAGAATAATGCGAACTTCGTACATCTACAGTCCTCCCATTCAGTGATCTGAGCAATGATGCCACCCAAGCCCAAGCACTGGGCTCTACTGTTTTATCTGGTTGTTTTTTGGGGGTTTGCCTTCGGTTTGATCGCGATAGCCCTTGAGGTGTTTCACCCGGTGGCATTGGTATGGGGCCGGTTAACACTAGGGGCAATGGTGATGACTTGTGTGTTGGTCTACAAGCGTCTGAGTCTTCCAACAGACCCGGTATGGTTACTTAGGCTGCTCGTGTTATCTGTTACGGGTAACGTGCTCCCATTTGTTCTCATTGCATGGGCTGAACAACACGTAGCAAGCGGGGAGGTGGGACTGCTAATGGCACTTATGCCCATCACGACGCTCGTTATGGGGCACTACTTTTTGACTCACGAAAAATTCACCCGACAAAGGATGATTGGTGTATTTCTAGGTCTTGCAGGGGTGACCCTGCTTCTGGGCGATGACTGGTGGATTTATGGTGGAGAACTGCGGTTGTCAGGTCAGTTGGTGACGTTACTGGCGACCTTTTGTTACGCCGCCAATGGCATCTACGCTAAGCGGCTGCCGCCAATAGATCCTGTGGTCTTGTCGGCAGGGTCGTTATCGGTGGGCTCTATAATTCTTTTGGCGCCGGCAATATGGATACAAGATTGGAGCCACTCATTTGTGGTGCCTAGCGCCTGGTTTGCGCTGTTTATCTTGGGAACAATGGCAACTGGGGTTGCCACTTGGGTCTATTTTATTGTTGTCGGAGAGGTTGGGCCGGGGTTCTTATCAACCATTAATTACTTGATTCCTGGCGTCGCATTTTTGGTGGGGATTGCAGTGTTAGGTGAAGCTGCTGGTTGGCCGCAATACACAGCCCTAATGCTCGTCTTGAGTGGCGTCTGGCTCATCCAGCCGCGCCAACCCAAGGTGCACGTTATCTCTCAGGAAGCCGTTAAAGATTGAAGCGATCGCGCAAAAACTGGGCGACCCCGTCCTCATCGTGATGTCCTATGACCCGCGTTGCCAGCGCTTTTACTTCATCATCGGCGTTGGCAGTAGCGTAGGCTTCGTCGGCCACTGCAAACATACTTAGATCGTTGTCGCCGTCCCCAAACACAATAATGTCCTCATAACCCAACTCCTCACGCAGTGTGCTTATGCCATTCCCTTTACTGCCGTAACTGTGGTGAATGTCCATCCACGATAGGCCTTGAGATTGAATAGCGGTGCCGGTGTATGCGACTAGGCCGTCTTCGTTGGCGACTGAGTTTACGATAGTGCTTATGTTGGCTGCTGGGCCCATGCCACTAAGGTTGATGACGTGCACGTCCTTGGGCATGGCCGCTATCGGCTCAAGGGGCAGGTGACGCTCATCCTCGAAAAGCTGTGCGAGGCGATTTTCGGCTTCGCTTTTAAGCTTTCCGTGATATACCGCATGATGACCCGCAGTATCGAGAGTGAAGAGAAAAGGCGTAATTTCTTGCGTGTGCATAGCATCCAGCACGTGCCATACCTCGGCTTGCGAGAGGAGATGGCGATGGCTGTAATCTTTTTGCTCTGGGCACCAGATCACAGCGCCATTCTTCAGTATATGAGGGAGTTCAAATTGAAAACCCTTTAACGGACCCAAGGCCGCCTGCAGAGTACGTCCAGTGGCCACCGTGTAGGCTACGCCAGATTGTCGCATCAACGCGAGCGTTTCGGCCGTGAACGGAGTGACCTCTGAACTCGCATTCAGAAGCGTGCCGTCCATGTCGAATACGACAAGCGTCACCTAATACCTACTTGCATTAACGACATGGGATGATTTCCTAGGAGAATTTTGATGCTTATGGTGTTCAATGTGTTACGAGAACCAAGTCGTTTGTCAGTGAAGCCTGTATCTCCGGCGCTACCGCAAATTTTTCAATGGCGTAAGCCTCATGATCGACCCCAGCAAATAGCGGCGTGCCGTTCTTCAGTGCTGTGATTTGCGCGACCGTGAGCTCGAACCTCAGAAAGTGGACGGCAGAGGTTTTTTCGTCGTTTTCACGTTCCAGGTCTTCGTCAGCAATGGGTGTAATGCGCTCTAGCTCACCCACCTGTAACCACACGAGGTCTTCGATTCCCTTCATTCTGCCAAGCTGCTCTGCGCGTTCTACCGGATCGCCAAACTCAATCATGAATGTGGCTTTCCAGTTATGGCCATCTGGAATCAGTGGGTTATAGGCACTGAGTTCCTCTTCGATTCCCGCTACCTCAAAGGTCTTCTCGATTCGCAGCATTTCTTGAATCTGGTAGCGAATAGTCACGTTATCCTCGAAGTAGAGGCGAGCATGGCGCCCCAAAGCGAGTTGTCGTGTCTTTTTATGCGCCATAACTTGCGTACGAAATTCGTCCCGACGCAGGGCGTACTCTTCCAGTGACCAAAGGTCCTCACGTCTAAGTTGTGCCATCGTTCTAATCCTTTTGTTAACCGCTAAAAGCCATAAGCCATGCGCAACAGCGTCATGGGGTGGAGTGCTGTATCCACCGACTCAGCAAGATCGGCAATTTGTGCTCCTGCCATGGGACAATCACTTATCAAGTGATCGGGGGCCTGCGCATCGACCTTCTTTACCGTTGGGCGCGCAATTTTAACGGACTTGGCTCGAGTTTCACTTTTGACCGCATAAGTGCCGTCGTGTCCGGAGCAGCGCTCGTATGCAACGATATCGCTGTCTGCGACCAGCGCGAGAATGTCTCGGGTTTTAAGACCTATCTTTTGCACCCGTTGGTGGCATGCGACCTGATAAGCCACGCTGCCGATGGCATTAGGAAATTCTGTGTTGAAGGCGCCGCCTTTGTGGCGCAGCCATAAGTACTCAAATGGGTCATAAAACGCCTGCTGTACTTTCTGAACCTGCGGGTCATCCGGATACATCAGGGGTAATTCTTGCTTGTACATAAGGACGCAAGAAGGAATGGGGGCGATAAGGTCGTAACCTCGGTCAACCAGATCTGCAAGTACAGGAATGTTCGCCTGCTTCAGCGCATCGACGGAATCGAGGTCCCCAAGTTCGAGCTTGGGCATCCCGCAACATTTCTCTTTGGGGACAACATCAATATGCATGTTGTTGTGTTGAAAAACCCTAACAAAATCCTCACCTACTTCGGGACTGTTGTAGTTCCCGTAGCAGGTTGCATAGAGGGCTACCTTACCTGTGGTCTCCCCGACGGGCGTTGCTGCTACGGTTTTTATCAGCGGGGCTACGCGTTTTCGCAGTGTCTTCGAGTGCATCCGGGGCAGGGGGGCTTCATGATGGATGTCGAGGGTCTTTTCGACAATTTTTCTAAATCCTGCGTTTTGATTCAGTGCGTTGACCGTTACGTCGACCAGCGGAATCGACATCATGCCCAGCATCGTATCGGTGCTCGTAAGGGATTTATCGCGCAATTTACCGCCTTCCTCACGAAACTTAATGGCCTTCGCTCGAAGCATTAAGTGAGGAAAGTCGATGTTGAATTCATGGGGTGGTACGTAGGGACATTTTGTAAGGAAGCACAGGTCGCACAAATAGCATTGATCAACGACTTTCGTGTAGTCGTCTCGGTCAACGCCATCGACCTCAAAGGTTTCTGATTCGTCGATGAGATCAAAAAGCGTTGGGAATGAGTCGCACAGGCTGACACAGCGTCGGCAGCCGTGACAAACGTCGAAGACCCGCTCAAGCTCGTCGTTGAGGGTGTCCTTCACCCAAAAGTCATCGTTTTTCCAGTCAATAGGGTGCCGTGTCGGCGCCTCTAGGCTTCCTTCTCGCATTGCGGAGTTCCGTATTGTGGAGATGTATAAATGAAGAAAACAGGGGAGCGCCAGACGCTCCCCCTTTTAGGCGGTCGCTGGAATGCTAGTCGTCCATCGTATCCAGTGTCTTCTGGAACTTGTTGGCGTGACTGCGCTCAGCTTTTGCCAGGGTTTCGAACCAATCAGCGATTTCGTCGAATCCTTCTTCCCGTGCAGAACTTGCCATGCCCGGGTACATGTCGGTGTACTCGTGAGTCTCGCCGGCAATAGAAGCTTCGAGGTTCTTACGGGTATCGCCCATAGGTAGGCCTGTCGCAGGGTCGCCAACGGCCTCTAGGTACTCTAAGTGACCGTGGGCATGGCCCGTTTCGCCCTCTGCGGTTGATCTGAAGACAGCAGCAACGTCATTGTAGCCTTCAACATCAGCTTTGGCGGCGAAGTATAGATAGCGTCGGTTGGCTTGGGATTCGCCGGCAAAGGCGTCCTTCAGGTTTTTCTCGGTTTTGGTACCTTTGAGTTCCATGCTTGATCTCCTGGAATCGAAATGCAGTGACGGTTCATTCCCTGCGTCACTTACAGGGCTCGAGTAATATACCGAAGCTGAGAGCTTTTGGCTTACATGGATTTTTTAAAAAATATGATCGAAAATTACGATCGTGACTGAACACCACGGAAAAAGGTGAAAGCAATGGCTCGACAACCCACTTTAAAGCAGATGAAGTACCTTTGCGCGGTCGCCCAGCACCAGCATTTTGGTCGCGCCGCGGAAGCTTCTCATGTGAGCCAAAGCACGCTGAGTGCGGGTATTCAGGAGCTCGAAGAGACACTTTCGGCATCGCTAATAGAAAGAAATAATCGGAAAGTGCTATTAACGGCTCTCGGTGAGGATGTCGTGGCGCGATCACAAAATATTCTTGTTGATGTTGAGGAACTGATATCTCTATGTGCCGCTGCTGGGGAGCCTTTTTCTGGAAAAATGCGCTTGGGGGTCATTCCAACAATTGCTCCTTTCGTTTTACCACAGCTGCTGGGTAGCCTGCGTAGTGAGCATCCTGAGTTTAAGCTGTATATTCGGGAAGATTTGAGCCATCAGTTGGTTTCGGCTTTGCATGCCGGAGAGCTCGATGTGTTGCTCTTGGCGCTGCCATTCCCTGCCGATGCCGTCGAAATCATGCCACTGATGGTTGATGAGTTTTTGTTGGCAAGTCCCTGCGAACATCGCCTAGCTCAAAGCTCGACTTTGGCAACGGCTGATCTACAGGGGGAGGATCTGTTGCTGCTGGAGGATGGCCATTGTTTGCGAGATCATGCGCTAGAGGCCTGCAAGCTGAGAGATTCACAAATTTCGGTGCCTTATCAGGCAACGAGCTTGGCCACCATTGTTCAGATGGTGGCCAATGGAATTGGTGTCACACTACTGCCCGCCATGTCAGTTGCCGGGGGTATTACGGCGGGCACAGATATTGAGGTCACGCCTTTTCAACATGCTGGGATAGCCCGAGAAGTAGGTTTAATGTGGCGACGTAAAACTCCACGGGCCTCTGAGTTTCGATTGCTGGGCGACCGGATTAAACAGTGCGCAAAGGCGTCAATCGAAGCGGTAGCTTCATAACTTGATTCCAAACAAGGCTGGCGTCAATAGTTTCAGGGGTAATTGGGCCTTAAATGCTGTTTTGATCTGGGTGCGATTCCATTGGTAAGCCATAGCGTTTCTGTAGGGCTAACGAATAACGGGCTTTACGGGTGCTCGACTTGCAGTAGCGCCTCAAGTGTCTGAAAGATTCGGTCAAAATCGCGCTTAGCCGGCTCGCCGAATATTGCATCCATCACGGTGCCTGAGGCGTCTGTAATGATAAACGCAGCGTGTTCTGACAGATCCCAGTCTTGTTTGCCTGTGCCGTCCTCGTCTAAAACCAAGGTCGCCAAACTAAATGCCCGTTGCTTGTCCACTACGGCCTCTCGAACAAAGGGTTTTGCAAACCGCGACGCGACATTAATATTAACAATGGCCGTAATTCGGTAGCGAGCGACATCTAGCTCCAGTCTCATGCGCTCTGTCAAAGGGTCATATATTCCGCCGCCACGGCGTGTTCCGGGAACGTATTGGATCACTTGAACTAATCCAAGGTCCGCGGGCCCAGACCACGGCGCAACGCTGTAGCCATCTGGTTCGAGCACGACCCGTCCACCCCTTTGCACCGACAGCACGGGTAAGCCTTCTCCTACCTTGATCACTGTGCTGGCAAGGGCGTTGTTGCTGGTCGCAGTAACGAGCAGCGTCAGCGCCATGCCAATTATTGTGCTGATGCGAGTATGGCGGGCCGTTACGGATTCCCAAGCAGTGCGGAACCGCAGGGCATCGAACATCATTTCTTTCGCTTGCCGGGACGCCCGGGCAGTCCGGTGTGTTGCGTTGCAAAGGGGCGTGCGTTCTCCCGCACTACACGGTGGCGTTTAGGAGGATCTCTGGAGGGAACTAAATGTAACTTGCCGTTACCAATCAGATCCCTGCGCCCCATACGTTTCAACTCGTCTCTGAGCAGCGGCCAATTTTCCGGGTCGTGATAGCGGAGAAACGCCTTGTGCAGTCTGCGCTGTTTCAACTTGTCGACTACGGGCAGGGTGTCGTTTGTTCGGCGCACTCTCTTTAACGGGTTATGGCGTGAATGATACATTGCGGTGGCCGTCGCCATCGGTGAGGGGTAAAACGTTTGTACCTGATCGGCTCTGAATTTGTTTTGCTTCAACCACAGCGCCAAATTCATCATGTCCTCATCCCTTGTTCCAGGGTGAGCTGCAATGAAATAGGGGATCAGGTACTGCTTTTTGCCCGCCTGCTTAGAGTATGTATCAAATAGCGTTTTGAAACGCTCATAGGTGCCTATGCCCGGCTTCATCATATGGCTCAGGGGGCCATCTTCAGTGTGCTCAGGGGCAATTTTAAGGTAGCCGCCCACGTGGTGGGTCACGAGCTCCTTAACGTATTCTGGAGTTTCCACTGCAATGTCGTAGCGGAGCCCCGAAGCAATAAGCACCTTCTTGATGCCTGGAACAGCACGAGCGCGCCTGTACAACGAGATCAAAGGTGTTTGGTCAGTGTTTAGGTTTTTGCAAATTCCAGGAAAGACACACGATAGCTTTCGGCACTTGGCCTCTATTTCTTTGCTCTTACAAGCTAGTCGCCACATGTTGGCGGTTGGTCCACCTAAGTCCGAAATGACCCCAGTAAAAGCAGGGCTGGTATCTCGGATGCGCTCGACTTCCCGAATGATGGAATCCTCAGAGCGATTCTGAATGATGCGACCTTCGTGCTCAGTGATTGAGCAAAAAGTGCAGCCGCCGAAGCACCCACGCATGATGTTGACAGAATGTTGGATCATCTCGAAGGCGGGGACTTTGGCTTCACCATAATGCGGATGAGCTCGACGGGCGTAGGGTAGTTCAAAGACCCAGTCGAGTTCTTCGGTTTCCAGTGGGATAGGGGGAGGGTTTATCCATACATCTCTATCCCCGTGCCCCTGTATTAGCGGCAGCGCATTATAGGGGTTCGTCTCTTTGTGCAGTACTCTGGAAGCGTGTGCGTACAGCACAGGGTCATCACGAACCTGCTCGAAAGAGGGTATGCGAATGACGCTGGCCGCTGGGTTTTTGGCGGGCATTATGCGCACGGCTTGCACCGAATCGTCAGCGACCTCGTCGGTATCGCACTGGCTGGGCGCCATGCCCTCATAGGGATTGGGGTGGTCCTCTACGGGCCCGAGATTATCAACGTCAGTGGACCGCACTTCTCGGTAGCCGGGCTCAATGCCTCGTGTGATAAATGCAGTACCCCGGATTTCGCGCAGCGTCGATATCGCCTCGCCGGCAGCCAACCGATGCGTTAATTCTACAATCGCTCGCTCTGCGTTTCCAAAGAGCAACAAATCTGCCCGGGAATCCAGTAATACGGAGCGTCGAACCTTTTCGCTCCAATAGTCATAGTGGGCAATACGACGCAGACTAGCTTCAATGCCCCCGATCACAATGGGCACATCGTTGAAGGCTTCACGCACGCGTTGACTATAAACAGTAACCGCTCGGTCTGGACGCATACCAGCTGCATCGCCTGGGGTGTAAGCGTCATCATTGCGGCGTTTTCGATCAGCCGTGTAATGGTTAATCATTGAGTCCATATTGCCCGCAGCGATGCCCATATACAGATTAGGCTTGCCGAGTATTTTGAATGGATCTGCGCTGTGCCATTTTGGCTGCGCTATGATACCGACGCGATATCCTTGACCCTCAAGTACGCGGCCTATAACGGCCATGCCAAAGCTCGGGTGGTCAACGTACGCGTCCCCGGTAACGACAATGACATCACAGCTGTCCCACCCCAGTAAATCCATCTCTTCACGAGAAGTCGGTAAAAAAGGAGCGGGCCCTAGGCATTCGGCCCAAAATTTCCGATAACTAAAAAGTGGCGTCACTGCTGTGCTATGAGCTTCGTTTGCAGGGGTACCCACTGCTGTATGACCCAATGTCATGAATTCTCCAGGCCCGATTCAACGCTTCGCGCAGACTCAGGCATATCCAGTTTTCCGCCGCAGTGCTTGCAAAAGTCCGCGTCAGGGGTGTGCTCACCAGCGGAACAAATGGGGCAGTTCCAGTTAACGTATAGGATACGGCGTTTGTTAAGTCGCTCCCATAGTTTGGCTGTAATTATGGCAGTTGGTACGGCCAGAATTGAGTAGCCGACCAGCATACCAAAAGCTGCAAGAGTTTTCCCGAGCCCGGTTTGGGGCGTGAGGTCGCCGTAACCCACTGTAGTGATGGTTACCACAGCCCAGTAAACACTGAGTGGAATGCTGGAGAACCCGTGTTCAGGGCCTTCAATCACATAAATTAGACAAGCAAATACGATCACCACGATCATGACTAGAACAAAGAACACCAGAATGGTCTTGGCCGTGTTGCGTAGCACCTTAAGAATTTCTGTGAGCTCTGCAAACAGTTCAAACAGGCTGAGAACGCGAAAAATGCGCATCACCCTCACGAGCCGAATAATCAGCAGCGGCGCAGCTTCGGGAACTAGTAGCGCAATATAGGTAGGCATTAGCGCGAGAAGGTCTATGACACCCCAGAAACTTTTAAGGTAGGCTCCCCTGTTACTAGCACACCAAATTCTAGTGAGGTATTCCAGAGTGAATAAGAGCGTAAAGGCGATCTCTAATCGAATAAAAAGCTGACCGTGCTGCGCATGAAACGCGGCGACAGAATCCAGCATCACTGTGGTCACACTTAAGACGATTATGCCCAAGAGACAAAGATCAAAAGCTTTTCCTGCGGGTGTCGTCGTGCCGAAAATGATCGTCTCTACTTGCTGTTGGCGTTCACTGTGGTGTCTATTTCTCAAGGCTTTGACTCCGCTAATTGAACAAGTGGTAAGACATACGGAAGAACATTTTCAAGAAGCAAAGATTGCGCACCGGCTGTCGGATGAATGCCGTCGCTCTGCATCAATTCCGCATCGAGAGCAATGTTGGAAAGAATAAATGGTGCGACGGTCGCAGCGGTTTGCTCCGCTACGATAGAGTAACTGTCTCGGAAGAGAGTGGTATAGCGACTGCCGAAATTGGGGGGTATTTCCATGCTGAGCAACAGCACGCTAGCCCCCGTTTTCTGGGCGCTGAGTGTGAGTGTGGTGAGGTTTTGTCGAAGCTTTGTAATGGGGAAGCCCCTTAGCCCGTCGTTGCCTCCCAGTTCGATGACAACAATGTCAGGCGTATGACGTTTTAGCAGGTCGGGTAAGCGCTGAAGGCCACCTCCTGTGGTATCCCCCGAAATACTCGCGTTTATCACTTTCCAGTCAGCTTCATTTGCAGTCAAATGCTGCTGCAGCAGCGTGACCCAACCTTGCTCGAGGTCCATGCCGTATGCAGCGCTAATGCTGTCTCCAAGCACTAAAATTTCCTTGGGGGCACCCAAAGCCATGGGAGTCGTAAAAAGCTGTGTGGCAATAATGACGAAGGCGAATCCGCGCCCTAGTCTGGAACGTACGTTGTGCCAGAGGTACTTAAGCATGATCAAAACCATTAATCTCCAGAAGTCGGTGCCGATAGCTGGCGGCGTGTTGGAAATCCTGCGGGGCATTAGCTTCGAAATCAAGCAGGGCGATACGGCGGCTATTGTAGGGGTATCCGGCTCCGGAAAGTCGACGCTTCTTGGATTACTCGCTGGTTTAGACGTTGCCTCCGGTGGTGATGTCATCATTGATGAGCAATCTCTGGCAGCTCTAGATGAGGACCAGAGGGCTGCGTTACGAGCAAAAAAGGTGGGCTTTGTCTTTCAAAGCTTTCAACTGCTTCCTGCGTTAACGGCATTAGAAAACGTTATGCTCCCCCTCGAGCTGTCGGGTAATACGTCAGCGCTGGACCGTGCTACCGGCTATCTTGAAAGGGTTGGTCTTGATCATCGTCTCAATCACTATCCCAGTATGCTCTCTGGCGGGGAGCAGCAACGAGTGGCGATCGCGAGGGCGTTTGCAGCCAGACCACAAATATTATTTGCGGATGAGCCCACAGGAAATTTAGACAAGGCGACTGGGGACACGGTTATAGAGTTACTGTTTGACCTAAACCGCTCTGAGGGTACGACACTGGTGTTAGTGACCCATGATGAGCGCCTGGCTAGACGCTGCAAACAACAATTTGTTATGGAAAGTGGTGTTCTAGAGGCATCCCATTGAAACTTGGAAACCGCGGCATGAATCCAGCAGTCCTACTGCTAAGAGACTGGCGTGGTGGAGAGCTTGGGGTGTTGTTGTCAGCGCTCCTTCTTGCTGTCTCTGTTGTCGTTGGCATCAGTGCTTTTGTAAATAGTCTGCAGTCGGCCCTAGTTAGTGAGAGCTTGCGCTTTCTCGCTGCTGATCGTGTGATTCGGAGTAGCCAGGCCATTCCCAATGAATGGACGGCCCGTGCAGAGCTTGATGGACTTAGGGTGGCCCAAACTTTGGGATTTCCCTCCATGGCTGTCACTGAAAGTGACAAGCTATATCTCGCTTCGATCATGGCTGTTAGTTCGGGGTATCCATTGAGAGGAGAGCTGCTGGCCAGTGAAACTCCCTACGGTGAGGTACGAAGCGATGTCGGTGTTCCCAAGCCAGGAGAGACTTGGCTGGCGCCACGGCTTTTTGCGCTGTTGGAGGTCAAGCCGGGGGATCGAGTTTGGGTTGGAGATAAAGCCCTAGTCGTTTCTGGTGCTGTTCGTGGTCAGCCGGATACGGCCAGCGCGGCCTTCGGATATGGGCCAAGATTGTTGATGAATCTGGCTGATATTCCTGCAACAGGGATCATCCAGCCGGGTAGTCGTGTGACTTGGAGGTTGCTGCTAGCAGGTGAAGCAGCTGCACTAGACACTTTTACTCAGTGGGTAACACCGCTTTTGAGTCAAGGACAACGTTTGCTGGGTGTCGAGGACAGTCAGCCTAGCATTAGTCGCACATTAGATAGGGCGCAAGGGTTTTTATTACTCGCTGGAAGTTTGGGCGTAGTACTGGCTGCCGCTGCAATAGCCCTCGCGGCCCGAAGATTTTCGGAACGGCATACGGATCACGTCGCGATCATGAAAAGCTTAGGGGCTAGTCGTGGGCGAATCGCGCGGCTCTATGGCGGCAGTTTGCTAATGCTGGGTGCTGTTGCGACAGCGCTGGGCTGTGCTCTGGGTTGGGCCCTTCAGGGACTATCGTTTAAGCTTTTTGCTGAACAGTTGGGGGTCCAGCCAGGCCCCATTGGGCTGGAACCTTACTTGATTGGCGGGGCTACTGCTCTGGTATGTTTGGGATTTTTCGCTTGGCCACCCCTTCAGCGGCTTGCTCAAATACCCCCCTTGCGAGTTTTGCGACGTGATATTGATGCTGGTGGCGCACAACGCTGGGTCGACTATGCTTTGGGTGCAATCTCAGTTTTTGGTTTGATGTGGTGGTATTCAGGGGATCTCAGAGTAACCGGCAGCGTGGTTGCGGGTTTATCCCTGACAGTCGGGGCCGGCTATTGTGCTGCTCAGCTTCTTTTGCGCGGAGGACGAGTATTAGGGAGCGCAGCGGGGAGCGTGTGGCGCCTCGCGTTAGCAAATCTGCAGCGTCGAGGAGCTGCCAATGCCCTGCAAATGGTGATTTTTGCCATTGCGATCATGCTGATGCTGGTACTTGTCATCATTAGGGGTGCACTGATTGACCAATGGCAGGCTCAGTTGCCCCCGGGAAGTCCCAATCATTTCATGCTGAATATCACGGCCGACGAGCGTGCATCGTTGGCCAGCTTTCTGTCTGAGCGAGGTATCGAATCACAGCCGCAATTTCCTATGACTCGAGGTCGCGTCATGGCAGTTAACGGTGAGAAGTTGGCAGCAGCTGACAGCGCGCAGTCACAACGACGCCAGCGAGAGGCTAATTTTACGTATGCGGACTCCCTACCGGAGGCTAATGAAATTATCGCGGGTGAGTGGTGGGATGCCGATACCGATGAAGCGCAGGTGTCCCTAGAAGAGGAGTTTGCGCAGCGTGTAGGAGCCACTGTTGGCGATCTTCTTGAGCTGCGTATTGCGTCAGAGAGCTTTGAGGCCAGGGTCTCTAGCTTGCGAGAATCTGATTGGCAAAGCATGAAGCCTAATTTTTTTGTTATCTTTCCAAGAAAAACACTGGAGCGGTTCCCCAAAACCTTTCTCACCAGTTTTTACCTGCCTGCGGAGCAAAAGGCGCAGCTCAATGCGCTGATAACCGCTTTTCCTACGGTAACCATCATTGAGCTTGATATCGTTATTGCTGAAATTCGCACCATTATCGATCGGGTGGGCCAGGCTATTGAGTTGGTGCTAGCGGTCATTTTGTTGGCGGGCGCCTTGGTACTGATCGCGGGTGTTCAAGCCAGTGTCGATATTCGTTTGCGCGAAAGTGCATTGTTAAGGGCGTTGGGCGCTAAGAAGAGTTTGTTGCTGGGCGCACTGCTCATAGAGTTTGCAACTCTCGGTGCCTTTGCAGGTTTGCTCGCTGTGTTAGGGGCTGAAATGGCAGCATGGGCATTACAGACCCAAGCCCTTGACCTTACATATCAGGCGAGTCCTTGGTTATGGCCTTGGAGTATTTTCGCGGGTGTGTGTCTTATTGGTGGCTTGGGTGTTTTGAGCTGTCGCAAAGCGGTGGTAGCGCCACCGCTTGTGGTTCTGCGAGAGCTTTAGCAGGATTTACCCTAAAAGATGCGCGACGGCATCACGCTCATCACTCAGCTCTTTTGCTGTGGCGTCCATTTTGGACCGGCTGAACTCGCCGACATCGACCCCTTGAACAATGGACCAGTCACCATCGACACAGCGACAGGGAAATGAGTAGATAAGTCCTTGGGGTATGCCATAAGAGCCGTCTGAGTAAACACCCATCGAGACCCAGTCGTCCCCGTCAGTTCCCAGCGCCCAGCTGCGCATGTGATCTATGGCCGCGTTAGCCGCAGACGCTGCGGATGAGGCGCCGCGAGCTTCAATAATGGCAGCGCCTCGTTGCTGTACCGTAGGAATAAAACTGTCTTCGTACCAAGCCTGATCGATGAGATCGATTGCTTTGTCATTCTTGACCCTGGCATTGAATAGATCGGGGTATTGTGTGGCCGAGTGATTTCCCCAGATTGTCATGCAGGTAACGTCATTAACGGTGGTTCCAGTTTTTTGAGCAATCTGTGTCGCAGCACGATTGTGATCGAGGCGCGTCATGGCAGTAAAGTTGCGCGGATCTAAATCAGGGGCATTACGCTGGGTAATTAAAGCGTTGGTGTTGGCGGGATTGCCTACGACTAAAACTTTGGCGTTGCGTGACGCATGATCATTTAAAGCCTTTCCTTGCACTGAAAATATGGCGGCATTGGCTTCAAGCAGATCTTTACGCTCCATGCCTGGTCCACGGGGCCTTGCGCCCACAAGCAAAGCATAATCGGTATCTTTGAAGCCCACGTTGGGATCGTCAGTGCACACAACTCCAGCTAACAAAGGAAAGGCGCAGTCGTCCAGCTCCATGCGCACGCCCTCTAGCGCGGTCATGGCTGGGGTGATATCGAGTAACTGCAAAATTACGGGTTGGTCGTCGCCCAGCATGGCGCCAGAGGCAATGCGAAATAAAAGGGCATAACCAATTTGGCCTGCGGCGCCAGTAACCGTAACGCGAACGGGAGCTTTCATAATGATGGTCCTCAGTGGAGAGCGGAGTGCTTGGCAGTGTGAAGCGGTCTTCCGTCGACAACGCCTGCTGCGGGCGGGATTTTCCGGTGCTAACAACAAAAACTCAAGTCGTAAGAAGACCTAAACAAATTTTATGTGTGTATTTGGACCCAAAAGCAGCCTTTCTATATGATCGACGCTTCTTCAGCCCGGTGCACGGCCATGTCAGGACCCGCCAGAGACAAATTGATACAGGATGTGAGTCCTGCCAACAGCAGTGCTTTCAAAGATACGCGTAAGCAGGATTATTCCTTCAATAAGCTGCATAAGCGTTTGCGGCGCAATGTAGGCAAGGCCATTGCTGATTTTGCCATGATCGAGGAGGGTGACCGTATTATGGTGTGCTTGTCTGGCGGCAAAGATTCTTATGCCATGCTCGACATCTTATTGAATCTTAGGGATTGTGCGCCTATAAACTTCGAACTGATTGCGGTTAATTTGGACCAGAAACAACCAGACTTTCCAGAAGAAGTCCTCCCGAATTATTTAGAAGAACTGGGTGTTCCCTATTATATTCTTGAGCGAGACACCTACAGCGTAGTGAAATCTGTGATTCCTGAGGGTAAAACAACCTGCGGACTGTGTTCGAGGTTACGGCGAGGCACGCTTTATGGGTTTGCCGAGCAGATTGGCGCCAGCAAGATCGCGTTAGGGCATCACCGTGATGATATCGTTGAAACGTTATTTTTAAACCTGTTTTTTGCGGGAAAGCTCAAGGCGATGCCGCCAAAACTGCTCAGTGACGATCGCAAAAATGTGGTTATTCGGCCCATGGCGTACTGTAAAGAAGCGGATATTGCTCAATATGCGAAGGCCAAGGCCTTTCCGATCATCCCCTGTAATCTCTGTGGGTCTCAAACCAACCTCCAGCGCCAAGAAATTAAGCACATGCTACAGGGCTGGGAAGGTCAATATCCTGGACGTATTGAAACAATCTTCAAGGCATTAAGAAGTGTTTCGCCTTCTCAGCTGGCTGATCAAGATTTGTTTAACTTCAAAGACTTAAAGATAGAAATTGATAGAGAGGTTCACCTTCCTGAGTTGAAGGTGGTGCAGTTATGACGGTTCTCGGTTAAATGCTAGAAGACCTGCTAAGACTTGAGTCCGTTGATTTAGACCGCGGGGCACGTCGTTTACTGACGGGGGTGTCTTTTACCGTGCGCCCGGGTGAGTGTTGGCAAATGCTCGGGAGCAACGGTAGTGGTAAAACCACGCTCATGCGGGCTATTTCGGGCTTAACCCGTTTGGGCTTAGAGGGGCGGCGTGTCTGCACTGAGAGCGTGTTGTACCAGGGACACCTTCCCGGGCTTAAACCGTTACTCAGTTGCCGGGAAAACCTCCGCTGGCATGGCAGCGGCCGAATTAGTGACAACGCTGAAAAAATTGATGCGGCATTAAAACAGGTGGGGCTTGATGGCTATGAAAATACGTTGATCTGCCAGTTGTCGGCGGGGCAGCAACGTCGCGTTGGCCTCGCTCGCTTGTGGTTGTCTGAGGCGCAACTTTGGCTCCTTGATGAGCCCTTTACCGCGATTGACATAGAAGGAACATCAATACTTGAGGCCCAAATGCAACGCCATTGTGCCGGACAGGGGGCGGTGGTATTCACCAGTCATCAACCGACCCGTATGGCCGATCTAAAAGTGCTGGACCTCGATCAATATGCTGCCTGAACTGGGCACGTTTTTACGCTTTCAGATGCAGCGTCATTTGCAGGCCGCACTGCGTCGCCCCAGCGATATTGTTGGACCCTTAATCTTCTTCTTAATGGTGATTACGCTTTTTCCTATTGGATTGGGGCCGGATCCCAAGATACTGGCGTCACTGGCACCCGGCATCCTTTGGGTGGTGGCACTATTGTCCAGTCTGGTGGTGAGTGGTCGGTTATTTCAGGCTGATTATGAAGATGGAACTTTAGAGCAGTTGGCGCTATCTCCCCATCCTTTAGCAATCTCCGCAATGGTTGAGGTTTTTTGTCACTGGTTGTTGAGTGGAGTGTTACTCGCCTTGGCGTCGCCAGTCTTTGCAGCCCTATTAAGTATGCCGAGTCAGGCTATTCCGGTATTGATGGCGAGTCTGATTCTAGGCACTTTGTGTCTCTCACTCATTGGCGCTGTAGCGGCATCCCTCACCGTCGCACTGCGGCGTGGCGGGGTGCTTTTGTCGTTGCTGTCAATTCCTCTTACTGTACCGGTATTGATTTTCGGGACGGCAGCGGTCCGGGAAGCGGCGCTGGGCTACGACCCGTCTTCGTGGTTAGCTCTGCTAGGTGCTTTGGCCGCGGGAGGCTGCATCTTGGCACCATTAGCAATCGCGGCTGGGCTGCGTATTTCCCTGGAAGCATAGGGACAATGTTTTTGAACAGGAACGGGATATAATCACAGCATGTGGTCAATTGTGCACAAAATGGGGTCGCCGCCTTGGTTTTACCGCTTCGCTAACGTAGCGATCGCATGGCTATTACCGATTGTCCTTATGGCTTTGGTCGTAGGAAGTATCTGGGGCTTGCTCATAGCCCCCCCTGACTACCGTCAGGGCAACAGCTATCGCATTATTTTTATTCACGTGCCGGCCGCTGTGGTTGCCCTCGCAGGATATTACGTGATGGCGACAGCGGGGCTGATGAGTTTAGTCTGGAAGATCAAGATGGCCGACACGGCGATGCGAGCGTTGGCACCTGTGGGAGCCGCCCTAACGTTTGTGGCTTTGGTGACTGGATCTATTTGGGGTAAGCCTACCTGGGGCGCCTGGTGGGTTTGGGATGCCCGAATCACTTCTATGCTGATTCTGTTTTTTCTCTACTTGGGAGTGATGGCGCTGTCTGAGGCCTTTGACAATAAAGTAGCTGCAGCTAAGGCCTGCGCCGTCTTGTCTCTGGTTGGTACAGTTAACATTCCCATTATTTATAAGTCGGTTGATTGGTGGTACAGCCTGCACCAGCCCGCTTCGATAAAATTTACGGGAGAAAGTGCGATAGATGCGTCAATGTTGTATCCCTTGCTCCTGATGATTGTCGCTTTTTACGGCCTTTTCGCGTTGACGGTGTTACTGCGGATGCGGGCTGAGTTACTGATAACCTATAGTCAGTCAGCCTGGCTGCGATCGGAGTTGTCGTGATGTATTTTCAAACATGGTCTGCAGTTTGGCAGATGGATGGGCACGGTCCCTATGTTTGGGGCGCCTACAGCCTAACGCTATTGGTGATTATTATTTTGATAGCTGTTCCATTGGTTCGAAGTCGCGATCTCACCCGAGCGATACACAATGACGAGCGTAGGCGTGCGGTAGCAGCTGAAGCCTCAGGAAAAAATCATGCATCCAAAACGTAAGCAGCGACTGCTTATTGCAATCTGCATCGTTGTCTTCTCTAGCACGGCCATTGGGTTGGTCAGTTATGCGTTACGGGGCAACATTAATTTGTTCTATCCCCCCGCTGACGTCGCCGCAGGCAAAGCGCCTACCGATAGAGCGATACGAGTCGGCGGTATGGTTGTGGAGGGCAGTATAAAACGCTCTGAAACAGACCTTACCACCGTGTTCTTGGTAACTGACTACGATGGCGTTGTGGAAGTGAGTTACACCGGCATTTTACCCGATCTTTTTGCCGAGGGTGAGGGCGTAGTAGCTTCGGGCAGCTTGGATTCAAGCGGTCGGTTTATGGCGACCGAGGTATTGGCGAAACACGACGAGAACTATATGCCGCCTGAGGTTGCCGCAGCCCTCGAGGGTAAAAAGCCCAAAATGGGCCCATATAATGTGGGGGAGGGCAGCTAATGTTAGCCGAGGTAGGACATTTTGCGCTGATTATTGCCTTCGTACTCGCTTGCTTGCAGGGCGTTGTGCCCCTTGTGGGAGCTTGGCGTGGGCATTCTAATAGCATGCTATTGGCGCCGCCCCTTGCGGTAGGCGTATTTGTTTTTTTGCTTATTGCCTTTGCCATCTTGACCACGACGTTTTTGCAGGATGATTTTTCGGTCAAGGTAGTGGCTTCTAATTCAAACAGTTTAATGCCCGACATTTATAAATTCTCCGCGGTGTGGGGCAATCATGAGGGCTCGCTGTTATTGTGGGTTTTGATTCTTTCTGGATGGATGGTGGCGGTAGCGCAATTCAGCCGAGGTTTACCCCTCACCGTGTTAGCGCGCGTGTTGGGCGTTATGGGGCTGGTTGCCGTGGGCTTCATCGCCTTTTCCCTCCTGACATCGAATCCCTTCGAGCGGCTATTACCGGGAATACCTGCTGAAGGTCAGGATCTGAATCCTTTGTTGCAGGATCCTGGGCTCATCATTCACCCACCACTTTTGTACATGGGATATGTCGGTTTTTCGGTGCCTTTCGCTTTCGCCATTGCGGCGCTGATGGGGGGGCGTCTCGACGCAGCTTGGGCGCGTTGGTCTCGCCCTTGGACCAATGTAGCCTGGGGCTTCCTGTCTTTGGGAATCATGCTCGGGAGCTGGTGGGCTTATTACGAACTGGGTTGGGGGGGCTGGTGGTTTTGGGACCCCGTTGAAAATGCGTCCTTCATGCCTTGGCTGGTAGGGACTGCTCTTGTGCATTCTCTCGCCGTAACTGAAAAGCGAGGTTTATTCAGGTCCTGGACAGTGCTTTTGGCGATAGCAGCGTTTTCCTTGTCCTTGCTTGGGACTTTTTTGGTGCGCTCCGGCGTGCTCACTTCGGTGCATGCATTCGCTGCGGATCCCGACAGAGGCTTATTTATTTTGATTTTCCTCGCTCTGGTTATTGGTGGGTCACTAATATTGTATGCGTTGCGAGCGCCTACGGTTGCCAGCCGCGTGCAGTATGGAGCGTTTTCTCGAGAAGCCCTGCTATTGGCGAATAATTTTATATTTGTCATCTCAGCAACCACCGTACTGTTGGGTACACTGTTTCCGCTGGTGATGGACGCGTTAGGTCAGGGCAAATATTCAGTTGGCCCCCCGTATTTCAACGCAGTTTTCGTACCATTGATGGCACTGCTGGTCCCTTTTATGGGAATAGGCCCAGTGAGTCGTTGGAAGCAAGATTCGCCTTCCCGTTGGCGCCAGGAGTTGCTACTTCCTGCCGTTGTAGTGGGCCTGTGTGCATTGGTACTGCCCTCACTGACTCTGGGCTTTAACCTCTGGGTGGCTTTGGCAGTTCTGTTTTCAGGTTGGGTACTTGCAGGGCTGTTACGAGATTTTTTCGAGCGCACACGCACAGCCACAGGGTGGGGCAGCAAATGGCGACGTCTTACGCCGAGTTATATGGGTATGTTGTTGGCCCATGCGGGCTTTGCTGCAATGATTCTTGGTGTGACCGTAGTGAGTCAGCACAATGTCGAGAAAGATCTGCGCATGTTGCCTGGTGATTCCGAGGAGGTGGCGGGCTATCGCTTTTACTTCGTAGGTGTGAATCCTGTTGCTGGTCCTAATTTTGATGCGGATCAAGCTGATTTTCGCGTATTCAAAGGCGAGGAGTTGGTCGCCGAATTATCTCCTCAGAAGCGCCGATATCGCGCGAGTGGGCAGGTGATGACAGAAGCAGCCATTGATCCCGGAGTATTCAGAGATTTGTTTATTGCTATGGGCGAGCCTGTAGGAGACGACGCCTGGGCGATACGCCTTCAGTACAAGCCCATGATTCGATGGATTTGGTTTGGAGCTTTGATGATTGGTTTTGGCGCTATCACCACCGCCTTCGATCGACGCTATCGTTTACGCGAGCGCCGATCAGGCGCGGTTGAAAACCAAGCGGCTATAAAGAGTTCAGGTAAAGCTCCAGGCGATAGTTCAGCGCATGCCCAGGCTTAAACTATTCTTGCCACTCGCGGCTTTTGTCTTGCTGAGTCTGCTCCTGTTTAGGGGGTTGTCTCTAGACCCAACCTCTTTGCCCTCTGCCTTGGTGGGAAAACCACTGCCTGACTTTGAACTGGAAGAATTGCATTCCGGTGAAATCCTGTCTCGGCAAGACATTATTGGTGAGCCTATGCTAGTTAATATCTGGGCGACGTGGTGTTATTCCTGTCGAGTGGAGCACCCTTATTTGTTGGAGTTAGCCGCTCAGGGGGTACGTATAATCGGGCTTAACTACAAGGATGATGGTGTCAAGGCAATTGCGTGGTTAAAGGACTTAGGCGACCCCTATGCGCTCACGCTGGCAGATTCAGAGGGCATGCTTGGGCTCGATATGGGGGTCTACGGTGCGCCTGAAACTTACGTAGTCGACGCCAATGGTGTCGTTCAGTTCCGTCACGTTGGGGTTGTTGATGCGCAGGTTTGGCAGTCACTACTCGCAGAGTGGTTTCCAGAGTTTCAAAGTAAGGGTGTTGCACAGTGAAGTATTGCAGTCGCGCGATTCGTTGGATGTCCATGATCGGTCTCTGCATGACGGTGATGACAGCTCAAGCTGTGATTGAGACCTATGAATTTTCGGATGCCGATTTAGAACGTCGTTACCACCGACTTAGCGATGAGCTACGCTGTCCTAAATGCCAGAATCAAACTATTTCAGATTCAAATGCACCGATTGCGAAAGACCTCAGATTCCTTCTTCATGAACAGTTGGAGTCGGGTGCCAGCGATGATGAAATATTGAGCTTCATGGTTGCTCGCTACGGAGAGTTCGTCCGTTACCGTCCAGGATTGGATAGTAATACCGCACTGCTGTGGTACGGCCCGTTACTGCTAACCTTGGTGACTCTTTTCGCGCTCGCTTTGCACCTGCGCAGCCGGAAGAGTGTCGTTGCGCCTGTGGAGCCCACAGAGGAAGAGCGAGAGGCGCTTCGCGCCAGATTGGCAGGCAGTGGCGGCGAGCAAAAGGTACGGTCATGACATATTTTTATGCCGCCGCGGCAATATTGACTTGCTTCGCAATAGGCCTGCTTTTGATTCCCCGCTGGCAGCACCGTCGGTGGCAGGGTGAATCAAATTTGGACTGGCTCGCCTTGCGACAAGATGAATTAGAGGGTGACGCTGCCGAGGATCGACAGGCACTGAGTCGTGACGCTGAGCTGCGTATTTTAGATGAATCATCTGCTGTAGCGACTGATCAGGTTAATTTGAACGCCAGTACCGTTGCGGGAGGCTGGCGCGGAGCGCTGTTGTTAGTAACGGTCGTAGTGTTTGCTCCGGTATTACTTTATTTCAATCTTGGCGCTATTGAGGACGTTCGGATAACAACGGCATTAGAAGCCATGCAGGAATCATCGCCTGCCGAGGTGCAGACACTGCTGGCGGACATCGAAGAGCGTTCTAGGGCAAAGCCCGGTAATGTCGAGTACTTGTCCCTGCTGGGTGAGTATTACACCGCGCAAAATGAGCACGGGCAGGCATTGGTGGTATACGAGCAGTTACTGCTTCAATTTCCTGAAAGCGCAGAGCTGCTTGCTCGAGCCGCTCAGGCAGAATATCTACAAGGGGAGCGCCAGCTATCAGAGCAGGCCCGTCGTCGGGCTGAGGCTGCGTTGGCCATTAATCCGGAGCAGCGCAGTGCCCTAGGGACTTTGGGGATGGCGGCTTTTGAGGCAGAGAAGTACAGCGATGCATTGCAGTACTGGGAGCGGTTGTTGGCGTTTGAAGCGGTGGGAACCCCCGGTTACAAGATGCTTACAACAATTATCGCTGAAGCTAGAACGCGTGGAGAGCTGCCAGAATCCACTGCGTCAACACCAGCGGCGGAGGCATTGCCAGTGTCTGCGCCGGGTGTCGGTGTCACGGTGACAGTGGCGATGCCTGAAGGTGTGCCCGTCGATGGAACGGTTTTTGTTGTAGCTCGCCCTAGTGGCGCAGTCCAGCGAATGCCCACCGCAGCGGTTCGTCGCAGCGCTAGGGAACTGCCGTTCTCGGTTCGTCTGGACGACGCCTCTTCAATGGCTGGGCAACAGATATCAGCACTGAGCCTGGTCGATATTGAGGTGCAGCTCTCTGTCACTGGGCAACCAGGTCGCGCCAACGCTGGCTGGCTGGCAACGGCCACCAATATTGTGCCTACAAAAGACGCCGAGATAGGACTGGTTTTAGAAGCGATTGGGCCGCAACGATAAAATCGTGAACTGGTCCCAAGGCTAGATATAGTGTTGGGAGGCGAGAGGGTATACACTATATGTTGTGTCGTCACGGCTTCGGTCGGGCGCTTCCCAATAGGTAGGTAAATGCGTCTCAAATCCATCAAACTGGCTGGTTTTAAATCGTTTGTTGACCCGACAACGGTCAATTTCCCAAGCAATATGTGCTCGGTTGTCGGGCCAAACGGCTGTGGTAAATCCAACATTATTGACGCCGTCCGGTGGGTGCTGGGGGAAAGCTCCGCCAAGAACCTACGTGGCGAGGCTATGACCGACGTCATTTTCAATGGGACAACGCATCGCCAGCCGGTAGGACAGGCGTCCATTGAGCTCATCTTTGATAATACTTCAGGCAAACTCGTCGGAGAGTACGCGGCTTATGCGGAAATTTCGGTGCGTCGGGTGGTTGGTCGCGAAGGAACCTCTGAATACTGGCTAAATGGCGCCAAATGCCGTCGCCGAGACATTACAGATCTATTTTTAGGCACGGGTTTAGGTCCTAGGAGTTATGCCATTATCGAACAGGGCATGATTTCTCGGCTGATTGAATCCAAGCCAGAAGAGCTGAGAATATTCATAGAAGAAGCGGCGGGAATTTCCAAATACAAAGAGCGGCGTCGTGAAACTGAAAGCCGAATGCGCAGGACTCTGGAGAATTTAGACCGTCTAGCCGATCTCCGTGAAGAGCTGGAGCGCAACCTGCAACACCTGCTACGCCAGTCTCAAGCGGCCGAAAAGTATGCTGAGTTCCGTGCTGAGGAGCGGGAGCTGAAAGCCCAGTTTCTCGGCTTGCAATGGAGGGAACATCAAGCAAACAGCAAGGTAAGTCAGCAAGCTCTGACTGATCTGGATATCAAGCAAGAGGCAGAGCGTGCTGAATTTGAGCGCGTAGGGGCCAGTATTGAGGGCACAAGGGTCTCGTTAGCTGAAGCAACCGATGCCTTCAACACAGTGCAAGCCGATTACTACTCCGTGGGCGGTGAGGTCACGCGGGTGGAGCAGGCACTGAAGTACGAGCAGGAGCGGCGAGCCACTATCGAGTCGGATTTACTGCAAACGCGTGAGGGATTACAGGAGTCGAGAGGGCATCTCAATGCTGACACAGAGCGGCTTTCCAGCTGGCGCTCCGAGCTTGAGTCACTGCAGCCGATGTTATCCGAGCAGCGAGGTGCCGCGGATTCGGCAGCGGGAGTGTCTGCGGCTGCCGAAGAGGCGATGACACAGTGGCAAAGCCAGTGGGATGAATTTAATCAAAGAGCCGCGGGACCTAAGCAAGCATCTGAGGTTCAGCAAAGCCGTATTGCCTATTTAGAGCAGGTGCTTCAGAGAATTCACGAGCGCGGTGGCAAGTTGCGTAAAGAATTAGAGGCGCTGGCCAACGAAGATGTCGACAGAGACCTGCCCGAATTGGAAGCACAAATTCGGTCGGGAGAAGATGCGGTAAAAGCGCAGGAGGAAGCCTTACTGCAACTCGATACGGAGGTCGCCGCGCAGCGCGCAGGTATTGAGCGGTTGCGGGATGAGCAAGATCAGGCGCGAGCTCGCCTGCAACAGCTGAAGGGACAGGAGGCATCACTTCAAGCCCTTCAAGAAGCTGCCCTCGCAGAAGGTGATGTAACTGCCACTCAGCAATGGCTCGCCGACCTCGGGTTCAGTGACCGCGGCAACGTGTACGAGGCCCTCCAGGTGCAGGACCAATGGACGACCGCCGTAGAGTGTGTTTTGGCGGCTAGGCTGACTGGAGTTTGTACGGAAAGCTTCTCTCAAGCTCAAGCGGTCTTTGACACTGCCCCAGCTGGCGCAAGTATCTTAGCGGCGGGCGAAGTGGGCACGGGCGTAACGGGAACTCTGGCTGAAAAAGTTGTGGGACCCGCATCGGTGCTGTCCGTGCTCGCAGGCGTTCATGTCGCAGAAAATCTTGTGACTGCCCGAGAGCAATTGACGACCCTCGAGAATACCGCGTCGGTCATAACGCCTGAGGGCGATTGGATCGGGTGCGGTTGGGCATCAAGGCCATCCAAAACCGATGCCGGTCAGGGCATCATACTGCGCAAAGCGTCCCTCGATGGTGTGGCCGCAGAGATCTCGGGCCTCGAGGCCTCACTCGAAACAATTAATCAAACCCTTGCTGAGCTGCAGGAATCACGGCGAGCTAATGAAGACCAGCGTAGAGCAGGGGAAGCGACCCTTAAAAGACATGTTCAAGAGCAAGCGGCGAAAGTCACTGAACGTGGCGCAAGAGTTGCCGCAGTAGAACAAACTCGGCAGCGGACTGCGCAGCTGCAGGCAGATTTGGCCGACTCAGGGTCACAGTTTGAGACCGAGCAGGCTTCCCTCGCCGCAGCGCGATCAGAGCTGCAAGTAGCGATCGAGCAAATGGCCCTGGACGGGGAGCAACGGGCGGCGTTAAGTCAAGAGCGCGACCAACTCAATAGGCAGCTTCAAACTGCTCGTGAACAGGCTAGGGAAGCCCGTGATAACGCACATCGCACTGATGTAAGGGTACAAAGCCTCGATAGTCAGGCTGAAACTGTCGCGAGTTCGATTGCCCGGCTCGAGCAACAGGTAGAGCAATTGCAGGGCAGAGTCAGAGATCTTACCGAGCAGTTACCTGTGGGTGATAACCCCGATGCCGAACTGCAGTCTGAGTTAGAAACGTTGTTGGCCCAGCGTGTTGATGCTGAAACCGCGCTAACCGCTGCTCGACAGCTGGTATCTGACAATGATCACGCTCTGAGAGAGCAGGAAAAGTTGAAGTTGGCGGCTGAGCACAGGTTGCAGTCGATTTATTCGGAGCTTGAGTCAGGTCGATTACAGCAAGCAGAAAGAAACGTTAGGATCGAAAACCTTGAAGGGTTGCTGCGTGAACTTGAAGTCAGCCCTCAGGAGGTCGTAGAGGGCCTTCCAGAGGGGGCTTCCGAACCCGAGTGGCAAGTTAAAGTGGAGCGCGTGGCGGCCCGTATAGCGCGTCTTGGGCCGATCAACTTGGCGGCAATCGATGAGTATGCCAAAGCATCCGAACGCAAAACCTATCTAGATGCGCAGGATGCGGACCTTCAGGAGGCTCTGCAGACTCTAGAAGGGGCTATCCGCAAGATTGATAAAGAGACGCGCAGTCGCTTTAAAGAAACCTTCGAACAGATCAATTCAGGGTTTGCCGAACTGTTTCCCCGAGTTTTTGGTGGTGGAACCGCTAACCTCGAGATGACTGGCGACGACTTGCTGGACACGGGTGTAGCTATCATGGCGCGGCCACCCGGAAAAAAGAACAGCACGATTCACCTCCTGTCAGGTGGCGAGAAAGCTATGACCGCTATCGCCTTAGTATTCTCAATATTTCAGCTTAATCCGGCGCCATTTTGCATGCTGGACGAGGTTGATGCCCCTCTCGATGACGCCAATGTGGGGCGTTATGCTCGAATGGTGAAAGAAATGTCAGAGCGCGTTCAATTTATTTTTATTACGCATAATAAAATCACCATGGAAGCTGCGAACCATTTGATGGGTGTGACCATGCATGAGCCCGGAGTTTCGCGTTTGGTTACCGTGGATATCGAGGAAGCGGCGCAGCTCGCAGCCAGTTAACGCCAGTCAGGGGGAAAGGCGATGGATCATATGATTCGGAACTGGATGATCATAATAGGCTTCTGCTTGATTATGGTGGTGCTATTAGATGCGCTGAGACGCGTCTTTAAAGACCGTCGTGACGAAGTGCGTCTCAATGCCAAAATTTCTCGGCGTGATCTGGAAGATCTTGACGATGACTCCTTTAATCTGTTGACCGAGCTACCTAACGGTGGCGCACGTATCGTTAGCCGCACTGACCTTCAGCCAGCGTCTGAAGGTCAGGATGGCGAAGTTGCACAAGCAACTGTAGAGCCTGCAGTGGCACTGGGCGATGTGCCAGAAATCAAGCCTCCGGATGAAGTCCCCAAAGAAGACCTCGACGAATGGGTACAGAACCCATCGGCTGGGTCAGATACGGAATTGGAGCTGCCCTCTTTTTCCGCGAGAGACGATGATGAGCAACCCGCCGTAGACGTCGATCCTGTGCCGCTGGTGCAGGATGATGCCCCAGAAATTGCTGATGATGATTTGCCGGCGCAGGGCGATAGCACCTTGCCTGGCGAGGAGAGTTCAGCCATTGAGACGATGGACTGGTTGGAAGGTTTGGAAGTACCCGAAGCCGAGCCGGAGCCTGAGGCACGGTTGCCACGTGATGTTGATCCCCATGTTTTTGTTTTAAACGTCATGTCTCGTTCGGAGGTTGGTTTTTCTGGCTCAGATATTTTGGGTGTGCTGCTTGCCTGCGACTTACGTTTTGGTGACATGGATTTTTTCCACCGACACGAACATCGTGCCGGACGGGGTCCGATCCAGTTCAGTGTCTGCAATATGCTAAAACCGGGTGTTTTTAACATTGATGATATGGGCTCACTCCGCACTCGCGGACTGATGTTTTTTATTACGCTCCCCGGTCCTGAAGATATGCTAAAGGCTTTTGATTACATGCACGAAACTGCGAAGGCCGTAGCTAAAAATTTAGACGGCTATTTGCTCGATGAAACTCGCAGCGGGGTAACCCGGCAGAGCATTGAACATATGCGCCAGCAAATCCGCGAATTAGAGCGCCGTGTTGCCCTCCAAAAACGGCGCTGAGACACGATGTCCGAAGTGGATCCCTATGATGAGGTGATGAGGTTGCGGGACCTTCTACGAAGTTGGGGGGTTGAGTATTACCGTAACGATGCACCCACTGTCAGTGACAGTGAATATGATAGAACACTCCTTGCGTTGCGTGAGTTCGAACAAAAATTTCCTCACCTTGTCTCGGCAGACTCGCCCACGCAGCGAGTTGGCGCGGCACCCCTTGAGGGGTTTGAAACGGTTGTGCACCGCTTGCCAATGTTGTCTTTGGATAATGCGTTTAGTGCGGATGATTTGCTCGACTTCGATCGGCGGGTGCGGGAGCGCCTCGACGGTGCCCAAGTACGTTACGCCTGTGAGCCAAAGCTTGATGGTATAGCCGTTAGCATCGTGTGGCAGGAGGGCGAACTCACGCTAGCAGCGACTCGAGGAGATGGGCGCACTGGTGAAAACATCACCCAGAATGTGCGGACGATAGACTCGGTCCCACTGCGACTGTCGGGTGAAAATATTCCTCGTTACCTTGAAGCTCGCGGTGAAATTTTCATGCCGCGTGCCGGTTTTGAAGCCTTTAATGCACGGGCTAGACGCGATGGCGGAAAGCCCTTTGTTAATCCCCGCAACGCTGCTGCAGGCAGCCTACGACAGCTAGACTCCAGTATCACCCGGCGCCGACCATTGTCGTTTTGCGCCTATGGATTGGGATATGTCGAGGGCATGAGTGGCGCTTTGCTCAGTCACACTGAAGCGATGGCGCAATTGAAGCAATGGGGTATACCAATATCAGAGCATAGTCGCTCAGTGCCGGGTATTGATGGCTGCGAGCGTTATTACGAAGACTTGTCGCAGGTTCGAGAAGGTTTGGGATTCGATATTGACGGCATTGTTTTTAAGGTTGATACGTTTGCTGAACAGGAGCGTTTGGGGTTTGTTTCTAGAGCTCCGCGTTGGGCTATCGCGAGAAAGTTTCCTGCTCAGGAAGAGATGACAGTTGTACTAGGTGTTGAATTTCAGGTTGGCAGAACCGGTGCAGTCACACCGGTTGCCAGGCTGGATCCGGTTTTTGTTGGGGGCGTAACGGTGTCCAATGCGACGCTCCACAATGCGGATGAAATAGCGCGGCTAGGTATCAAAGTTGGGGATACCGTTATTGTACGCAGGGCTGGAGATGTGATTCCTCAGGTTGCGGGGGTGGTGGTCGATCGACGGTTGCCTCAGGCCGAAGACGTGGCCTTTCCCGACAGCTGCCCAGCCTGTGACAGCGTGTTGGTACGTGAACCCGGTGAGGCCGTGTGGCGCTGCGATGCTGGGTCTGCCTGTCCGGCTCAGCGTCGCGCAGCGATTGAGCACTTTGTATCCCGTCGGGCTATGGATATAGACGGCTGCGGGGAGAAAATCATTGACCAGCTCGTTGACTTGGACCTGATAAAAACCGCAAGTGACCTTTACGAGTTAAGTCAGGACACCCTCGCAGGGTTAGAGCGAATGGGCACTAAGTCGGCTAAAAATTTGCAAGCAGCGATTGAGGACAGCAAAAATACAACGCTCTCGCGCTTCATCTATGCTCTGGGTATTAGGGAAGTAGGGGAAACGACGGCTCGGCAATTGGCCGAGTATTTTGGTGCTTTGGCGCCACTTTTCACTGCTACGGATGAACAATTGCAAGAAGTTGAGGATGTAGGTCCCATTGTTGCCGGGCATTTGCAACGGTTTTTTGCCGATCCAGGAAGGCAAGAAATGATCAATAGCCTCATAAGCCACGGAGTGCATTGGCCTGCTCCTGAGATCCAAATTGGCGACCTTCCGCTGTCAGGGCAGACCTGGGTGGTCACGGGAAAGCTGGAGCAAATGAGCCGGGATCAAGCCGAGGAGCGTCTTAGGGCGTTTGGCGCTAAGGTTTCAAGCAGCGTCAGCGGTAAAACAAGCTGCGTAGTCGCGGGTCCCGGTGCGGGCTCGAAACTAAAGAAAGCACATTCGCTAAAGGTTTCTGTGATTGATGAGGCGGAATTTATTATCCAAATGGAAGGTTGGCAGGAGTAATGATGTATCCGTTGACCCGGTCTTTATGGGTGTTGTTGCTCTCTGCCCTTATATCGGCATGTGCAACATCGCCCCCAAGCGATACGAGCAATGTTTGTGAGATTTTTCGGGAAAAATCTGGCTGGTATAACGATGCTAAAAAGGCACGTGCGCGTTGGGACACGCCGATTTCAGTAATGATGGCTATTATGCATCAGGAGTCTCGGTTTGTTGCTACGGCCAAGCCGCCAAGAAAAAAGATTTGGGGCATTATTCCTGGACCAAGACCTTCTGATGCCTATGGTTACTCACAGGCTAAGGATGCGACCTGGGAGTGGTACGAACGAAGCTCTGGAAGTTACGGAGCAGACCGCGATGACTTTGGCGATGCGATTGATTTTATTGGTTGGTACAACGATATGAGTTTCCGCCAAAATGGCATTGCCAAAGACGATACCTTCAGACTTTATCTTGCCTACCATGAGGGGCATGGCGGTTTTAAGCGTAAGACCTATCGTGATAAGCAGTGGCTGGTCGATGTGGCAAGAAAAGTAGATGGTCGGGCAAACACCTACAATACGCAGTTAAAAGGCTGCGTGAAAAGTCTTGAAGATGATAAGTGGTGGGACTTTTTCTAAGCATCACAGTGCGGAAAACGTCTTGTTGTAACATTACGGTCACAAAGTTGCCGTGTAATGCACTGAAAGGTTTCAGGATATCCACAATGACTACCCACAAAGTCCTTATTGTCGATGACGAACTGCCTATACGCGATATGCTGCGAATGGCACTCGAAACCGCGGGGTATGAGTGTCTTGAAGCTGAGACAATAGATGCTGCTTATCACCAAATTGTTGACGATCGCCCCGATATTGTCCTGTTAGATTGGATGCTTCCAGGCGGCAGCGGCATTGAACTTTTGCGGCGCATCAAGCGTGCTGAGATGACTCAAGACTTGCCGGTGATTATGTTGACGGCAAAAGCCGCGGAGCACAACGTTATTCAGGGTCTCGACGTTGGTGCAGATGACTACATCACGAAACCCTTTGCCTTGAGAGAATTATTGGCAAGAATCAAGGCCCTACTGCGGCGTGCAAAGAGCTCGGATGACCGGAACCTGTTAGTCGTCAGGGATCTGACAATCGATATTGATAGCCGTCGCGCGTTTGTGGGCGAGGAGGCGCTACAGCTGGGCCCTACTGAGTTCAATTTATTGCTGTTTTTTATGTCTCACCCAGAGAGAGCTTATACCCGTAGTCAACTTCTCGATCGTGTCTGGGGAGCTAACATTTATGTTGAGGAGCGGACGGTTGATGTGCATATTCGTCGACTACGCGCGGCTTTAGACGCTGCTGAGGGAGACTACAGCCAGCTTATTCAAACAGTCCGCGGAACAGGGTATCGCTTCTCTGAGCAAGGCGGTTAACGCAGATGGTTCCCGTAAAAACCTTCCGCCGAGAGGTTCGCTCAGTTCTAGCTATTCTCTTGGTCGGGCTAGGCATCGGCTTTATCTTTGATGCACCAGGTTGGGGTGTTGCGCTGGGGCTGGGGGTTATTCTATCGCTTTGGTCTTATCAGTTGCTGCGAGTTCAGCGTTGGATGCTGGATCCAACGGTAGAGCCGCCAAAAGCCGGCGGCATTTGGGGCCTTTTTCTCGATAATATTTATGCCATTCAACGTCGTAATCGTGAAGCACAGTTGCGGCTTGAGTCCACGTTGGATTACCTGCAAGACTCACTGGCGGCGATGCGCGATGCGGCGATTATTGTTGATCCCCACGCTAACGTGGCTTGGGCTAATGATTCTGCTGACTTCCTGTTGGGTATAAATTTTCCTTCAGACCAAGGTCAGCCGCTGTTGAATTTAATTAGCTCAATCGATTTTCGAGAATATTTTGAGACGGACGATTACTCAGATCCACTTCGGGTGCTTCCAGAGGGCGATAGGGGGCGTTGCCTTCAGTTTGAGGTGGCGAGGTTTGGCATGGGCGATCGGTTGGTTTTTGCCCGAGATGTCACTCGGACGTTTCGTCTCGAGCAAATGCGCCGTGACTTCGTGGGTAATGTATCCCACGAGCTGAGAACCCCTCTGACAGTGATAAAGGGCTATATAGAGACCCTGCAATCATTGGAGGAATTCAGTGCAACTCGCTTCCAAAGGCCCCTAGAGCAAATGAGTCAACAAGCCCTTCGCATGGAAAATCTTGTTACCGATTTGTTATGGCTATCGCGCATTGAGGCGGTTGAGACATTGAGAAAAACTGAGTTGATTGATGTGCCCGCGCTCATTGTCGGTATTGTGGCCGAGCTCCAACCCGCATTTCCCGACCGGCTGATTGCGCTGAACCAGGAAAGCGAGGCGGCGATACGAGGGGATGAGCGGGAGCTACATAGCGCTTTGAGCAATTTAGTTATTAATGCGCTGAAGTATAGTGATGGTGACGTGCGCTTGCGCTGGTGGTCAACAGAAAACAGCGCCATGTTCTCGGTAAGCGATATGGGCATCGGTATAGAGCCACATCACATAGCGCGGCTAACGGAAAGATTTTACAGAGTGGACAAAAGTCGCAGTAACGCTGGCGGTGGTACAGGCCTGGGTCTAGCGATTGTCAAGCACGTTGCGAACTCACATCAGGCAGAGTTAACTATTGATTCAGAGGTTGGCGTGGGTAGTTGTTTCAGTTTGGCCTTTCCCTTTGACGCGGCTGACACCTTGCAACGCCTGTCTTACGAAGAAAACCATTCCTGAAAAGTGTGCTGTTTCCTATCTTAAAAGCGCTCAGCAGTGGGCTCTGCTTTTCCAAGTTGAACTTGTATGCAAGGTGTTTAACGACAATCGCTGACAGCGAAGGTGCTACTCAAGTATCCTAAGCAGGCACGCTTTACAGGCAAAGGATTATGAGCAAATTCTGGAGTTCGGTTGTCAGTGGGCTCAAGCCCTATACTCCGGGTGAGCAGCCAAAAGTACCCGGATTAATTAAGCTAAATACTAATGAGCATTGTTTGCAGCCCTCGAGGCATGCAATGGCAGTACTCAATGCAATGACGCCTGAGGCGCTCAGACGTTATCCCGACCCAGAATGTACCGCCTTACGGTCGGCCATCGCGCGTTGTGAGGGATTGTCTGTCGCTCAGGTTTTCGTTGGGAACGGCTCTGATGAGGTTTTAGCGCATATATTTCAGGGGCTTCTATCAAGCAGCCAGAGCCTAGTAACTCTCGACATTACTTATAGTTTCTATCCGGTTTGGGCCGCGCTCTATGGCTTGCAGCTAAAAACTGAATCGTTACATGATGATTTTTCAATTGACGTTAATCGATTGTCAGCCCAGAAGGATTCTATCCTCATTGCTAATCCCAACGCGCCAACGGGTAGGGCGCTTGCGCTTAAAGACATTAAACGCTTGGTCGATAGCAATCCAGATCGGCTCGTAGTTGTTGATGAGGCCTACTACGGATTTGGTTCCGAATCAGCGTCAACCTTGCTGTTAGAGGCAGAGAATTTAATCGTGACTCGAAGTCTATCCAAGTCACATGCCTTGGCCGGTTTGCGAGTCGGCTACGCCTTGGGCTCAGCAGCGTTGATCGAAGGTCTGACCCGAGTAAAGGACAGCTTTAACAGCTATCCACTCGATGCCAGTGCGCAATTAGTGGCTGAAGCGGCTATTCAGGACGAACAGTGGCTCAATGAAAGCAGTCAAACGGTTATAGAAAATCGCCTTGAGTTGACCGAGGCATTGCTCGATTTGGGCTTTGAGGTTTGTCCAAGCTTGGCTAACTTCGTTTTTGTGAAACACCCGGCCCATGAAGGTCGCGTGCTTTTTGAGCATCTCAGAGAGAGAAATATTTTGGTCAGACGCTGGGATAAAGCGCCCATAGCCGATTATCTGCGTATTACAGTTGGGACAAAGGCGGAGTGTGCCGCGCTCCTGCAATGCCTTGCCGAGAAATGTGCGCGCTAAGTCGCGCGTAAGACCACGCTTCCGATAGAGTAGCCCGCACCAAAGGAGCATAGAACGCCCAGCTCACCCGCATTCAAGTCGTCCCTGTTCAGATGAAAGGCGATAATTGAACCTGCTGACGACGTGTTGGCATAGGCATCGAGAATGGTTGGAGACTCTTTTTCTGTAGGTTCTCGCCCCAATACCCGCCTGGCGATCAGGTCATTCATATTACGATTCGCCTGATGCAACCACAGCCGGCTAAGCTGATCCGCCTGCAGGTTTAGGTCGGCGAGTTGCTCATTAATTTGCTGAGCCACTGCAGGGCAGACTTCTTTAAAGACTTTGCGACCCTCCTGAACAAAGAGCTTGTCGACAGCTCCAATGCCGCGTTCATCAGCGCGATTCATGAACCCAAAGTTGTTTCGAATATTGTTCGAAAATATCGTCTGCAAGCGGGTATCTATAATCTCGAAGTTCGATTTTGCTCTAACGACGTCGGTAGCTTCGATGACAACTGCTGTTGCGACGTCGCCAAAAATGAAGTGAGCATCTCGATCTCGGAAATTCAGGTGTCCGGTGCAAATTTCCGGGTTGACCATGAGAATTCGCCGAGCAGAGCCTGCACGTATTGAATCTCTGGCCTGCTGGATGCCGAATGTTGCAGAGGAGCAAGCGACGTTCATATCGAATGCAAACCCTTTTGCACCGAGAGCATCTTGTATTTCTACGGCCATGGCGGGATAGGCGCGCTGCATATTTGAAGCGGCCACAATCACCGCGTCTAAATCTGAGGCATCTAAGTCTGCAGCCTCAAGAGCTTGTCGGGCGGCCTTTACACCGATTTCAGCCATGACGGACAGTTCGCTATTAGGGCGTTCTGCCAACTGAGGGGCCATTCTTTTGGGGTCGATAATGCCTGACTTGTTCAGTACGTAGCGAGATTTTATTCCCGAGGCCTTTTCAATAAAAGCTGTCGATGAGTAGGTGCGAGCCTCTACCTCGCCCTTAGCGATGGCTTCGCTATGCTCCTCATTAAATAAATCTACCCAGGCATTGAATGCTGTTACCAGTTCGTCGTTGCTGACGGACTCCTCAGGTGTGAAAAGTCCAGTACCACTGATAACTGCATCGGTCTGCTTCATTTCAACCCCTATGCCGATTGGTAACTAGCCCGCGATTTACCGCTTATCTAGTGGCAAGTAATCACGCTGTTGGTAACCGGTATACAGCTGTCTAGGGCGGCCGATTCTGTAGCTACCGGAAATCATTTCATTCCAATGCGCGACCCAACCCACCGTTCGACCAATAGCAAAAATCACCGTAAACATCGACGTGGGTATGCCCAAAGCTTTTAGGATAATTCCAGAGTAGAAATCAACGTTTGGATAAAGCTTCTTTTCGATGAAATAAGGGTCTTGCAGCGCGATTTCTTCGAGTCGTTTTGCAATTTCCAGCATCTCATCGTGAATGCCCAGTTCAGCAAGGACCTCATCGGCGGCTTGTTTCATGACTTTCGCGCGAGGGTCAAAGTTCTTGTAAACCCGGTGCCCAAAGCCCATGAGTCGAAATGGGTCATTTTTGTCTTTGGCTTTGGCGATAAATTTGTCAATGTTGTCGACGGTGCCAATTTCTTCCAGCATTTTCACTACCGCTTCGTTAGCACCACCATGAGATGGGCCCCACAGTGCAGCAATTCCAGCGGCGATGCATGCAAATGGGTTTGCCTGAGATGAACCTGCCAGTCTAACCGTTGAAGTTGATGCGTTTTGCTCGTGATCGGCGTGTAGCAGGAAAATTCGATCTATAGCGCGTGCAATCGTGGGTGAAATTTTGCTGGGCTCGCAGGGCACACCAAACATCATGTGCAGAAAATTAGTGGCGTAGTCCATGCTGTTATCGGGGTACATAAAGGGCTGGCCAATACTGAACTTATAGCTCATGGCTGCAATGGTCGGCATCTTCGCAATGAGCCGGAAGGCTGCGACTTTTCGATGGTAGGGGTCGGAGATGTCTGTTGAGTCGTGGTAAAAGGCCGATAGTGCGCCTACCACACCGCACATAATTGCCATCGGGTGGGCATCTCGGCGGAAACCATTGAAAAACGTTCGTATTTGCTCGTGAACCATCGTGTGCTGGTGCATTGTGCTGACAAAATCGTCTCGTTCCGCGGCAGAGGGAAGCTCTCCGTACAGCAGTAGATAACATGTTTCTAGGTAATTGCTCTCTGCAGCCAGCTGCTCAATTGGGTAGCCTCTATGCAAGAGGATGCCTTTTTCGCCATCAATGAAGGTGATTTTTGATTCGCAGGCCGCCGTTGAGGTAAAGCCGGGATCGTAGGTAAAAAGCCCGTTGCCAGTGAGGCTCCCCACACCAACGACATCTGGGCCTAATTCGGCTTGAAGAACTGGCAAATCAATGGTGTCAACAGATCCATTTCCGTGATCTATCGACAGTGTGGCTTTTTTATCACTCATCAGTAATTCCTGGGACAGCGGTTGCGGGGAGCGCCAAACTATATGCCGCGCTCAGAGAAAGTCAATTTAGATTGCAAACAGTAGGGTTATTTAAAACGGTTTGAAACATAAAATTGTCAGCGGTGTGACGTAAGCATATAATGTGCCGCGGCGTTTTACGCCTTCCACTCGCCAACGCAAGGAGCGACCCTTTGAAACCTACGGTTAGCAAGGACAAACGTCCGGTCAATCTGGATCTCGGCTCCATGCAGCTGCCGATCACGGCTTACGTATCTATTACCCACCGGCTGTCTGGTGTGTTTTTGTTCCTCGTAAGCGGACTCATGGTCTGGGCACTTGATACCAGTCTTCGTTCAGAAGAGGGCTTCAACAGTGTTGCGTCAACGCTGACTATGCCGCTTAGCAAAGCCATTCTTTGGTTAATAGCGTCCGCGCTCAGTTACCACGCATTGTCAGGGGTCAAGCACATCATTATGGACTTCGGGATTGGCGAAACAATGCAGGGTGGTGTGACTGGTGCGCGAATCGTTATTGCTCTGGCGATATGTCTCGCTGTTTTTTGGGGTGTTGTTATATGGTAACTCAGGTCACTAGCTTTAGCCGTTCAGGTTTGTCTGATTGGTTAATCCAGCGCGTTACAAGCTTAATTTTACTCGCCTATTTCATTTGTCTTGCCGGTATTTTGCTGGGAGGCGTTGACTACAGCGCTTGGAAAGCCATGCATGACACAACAGCTATGCGAATCTTCACGCTATTGGCGGCAATGTCGCTGGCGGCTCACGCTTGGATTGGTCTTTGGGCGGTTTACACAGATTATCTCACCGAGCGAATGTTGGGGCCACGAGGCAACTTAATCCGACGATTTTGCCAGCTGGGCACCGTACTTGCGCTTGTGATTTATCTGCTTTGGGTCATAGAAATTCTTTGGGGCTAACCTCTCTCGCTTGGATTTTGTGAGATTTGCGCTATAACCCCGCCTAACTGTGCGATTGGAGTTGAGAATGCGAACTATTTCTTTTGATGGAGTCATTGTAGGTGGCGGCGGCGCTGGCATGCGCGCGGCCCTACAGCTGTCACAGTCCGGCTACAAGACAGCCGTGATTTCTAAGGTATTCCCCACGCGCTCGCACACCGTGTCCGCACAGGGCGGCATTACCTGCGCGATCGCTAGTTCTGATCCTAACGATGATTGGCGCTGGCATATGTACGATACCGTCAAGGGCTCTGACTACATAGGCGATCAAGATGCGATCGAATACATGTGTTCAGTGGGGCCCGAGGCAATTTTCGAACTGGAGCACATGGGGCTTCCATTCTCACGCACGGAAGAGGGCCGTATATATCAGAGGCCCTTTGGCGGGCAATCGAAGGATTACGGCAAGGGTGGCCAGGCAGCTCGTACCTGTGCAGCTGCTGATCGTACAGGTCATGCTCTGCTGCACACCCTGTACCAAAATAACGTCAAAAACGAGACTGTATTCTTCAATGAGTGGTTTGCCGTTGATTTGGTGAAAAATCAAGACGGAGCAGTAACCGGTGTTATCGCCATCTGCATCGAGACGGGTGAGACTGTTTTTGTTAAGTCCAAGGCAACGGTTTTTGCTACCGGCGGGGCAGGGCGTATCTACGCATCGACAACGAATGCTCACATCAACACTGGCGACGGCATCGGTATGGGATTGCGCGCCGGTGTGCCCGTCCAAGACATGGAAATGTGGCAGTTCCACCCTACCGGCATTTACGGCGCTGGAACGCTCGTTACTGAGGGTTGCAGAGGTGAAGGTGGTTATTTGGTCAATAAAGATGGCGAGCGATTCATGGAGCGTTACGCGCCCAACGCCAAAGATCTAGCTGGACGCGATGTTGTGGCTCGATCTATGGTGCTTGAGATCCTTGAAGGCCGAGGCTGTGGTGAGCACGGTGACCACGTCAAACTTAAGCTGGATCATTTGGGAGAGGATGTTCTTGAGTCTCGATTGCCCGGTATTTGCGAGCTTAGTCGCACCTTCGCCCACGTTGACCCTGTAAAAGAGCCCATTCCAGTGGTTCCAACCTGTCATTACATGATGGGAGGAATTCCCACAAACGTTAACGGTCAGGCCATCACCGTCGATGACCAAGGCAATGATCACATCATCCCTGGACTCTACGCTTGCGGCGAAGTCGCTTGCGTTTCAGTTCACGGAGCTAATCGCCTTGGTGGCAATTCGCTGTTAGACCTTGTTGTCTTCGGTCGTGCTTCTGGGCTGTTCATCGAGAGCGCCCTTCGTGATGGTATCGAGCTGCGAGAATCTGCCCAGAGTGATATTGACGCTGCCGGCGATCGGTTGCGCCATCTCAATGAAAGTTCGGGGGGCGAGAACGTCGCAGAGCTGCGCCGTGAGCTGCAAAGCACTATGCAGAACCACTTCGGAGTATTCCGCCGGGGCGACTTTATGCAAGAAGGCATCGCCAAACTGGCAGAGTTGCGCGGTCGGGTTGAAAGTGTCTCTTTGGATGATAAGTCTGATGCGTTCAATACGGCGCGAATTGAGGCGCTAGAGCTGCAAAACCTGTTTGAGGTTGCTGAAGCTACGGCAGTAGTCGCCGAGGCCCGTAACGAAAGTCGCGGGGCACACGCTCGCGAAGATTTCACCGAGCGCGACGACGAAAATTGGTTGTGTCATTCGGTGTACCACAGCGAAGGTAAAAAGGTTAGCAAGCGCGGTGTGAACTTCACCCCGAGTACTGTTGAAACCTTTGAACCTCAAATCCGCTCTTATTAATTATTTGACTTGGGAGATTTCAACATGTTGCAGGTCAGTATTTATCGTTACAACCCCGAGGTAGATAGCGCTCCGCATATGCAGGAGTTCGCATTCGATACTGAGGGGAAAGATCTTATGGTCCTAGATGTGCTGGAGGCCATTAAAGCCGGTCACGACAGCAGTGTGACTTATCGACGAAGTTGCCGTGAGGGCGTGTGCGGTTCCGACGGGCTTAACATCAACGGCAAAAACGGGTTGGCATGTATTACGCCGTTATCAGAGACCGTTAAGAACGATAAGCTGGTCGTTCGACCGCTCCCAGGCTTGCCTGTTATCAGGGATCTTGTGGTCGATATGAGCCTCTTCTACGCCCAATATGAAAAAATTCAGCCGTTTTTAAAGAACAACTCGCCAGCGCCAGCCATTGAGCGGTTACAGTCTCCAGAAGATCGTTCCCAGCTGGATGGCCTCTACGAGTGCATTTTGTGTGCTTGCTGCTCAACTAGTTGCCCGTCTTTTTGGTGGAACCCCGATAGGTTCATCGGCCCTGCCGGATTGCTACAGGCCTACCGTTTTCTCGCCGACACTCGTGACACTGCCACTGATGAGCGTTTATCGAAGCTTGACGACCCCTTTAGTGTGTTCCGCTGCCACGGTATTCAAAATTGCGTCAACGTTTGCCCCAAGGGTTTAAACCCCACTAAGGCAATTGGCCATATTCGGACAATGCTGCTGAATAGGGCGACCTAAGTGTAGGTGACACAAGGATAGACTTTTCAAGGGGCTGCGCGCCCCTTTTTAGTGCGTTCTACATATGCATTCCTTAGGGATATAAATAGCATAGCTAGAAATGAATATTGTGACAAAAGCACAGGAAAACTGTCACTAATTTCCATGATTCTGAGCGCCAGGAGCTACACCCCAGACCCCAGTTAGGATTAAAATGCGAGGGCAGAACTTGGGGGGCCACACCTTCTGTAACAAACAGACGGGAGTGGTTCGGGATCGTTGCGTTACATGCGGCCCGTCAATCGAGCGTTAACGAAGAATCATGGAGTCAGACATGGCACAACCCTCTGCCTTGCAGGGAATGCTGGAGTTATGGGGGTCTTCTCATATCTCAGGTTCAAATGCGGCCTATGTCGAAGGCTTATATGAGCAATACCTCACAGACCCAAATGCCATAGCGCCTGAATGGCGTGATTACTTCGATAAACTCCCTAAAGTTAATAGCGACAACACGGCTTTTCGAGACGTGCCCCACTCAGTGGTTAGGGAGCAGTTTGCGAAGATCAGTAAGATGCGTGTGCGAACCGAAGCTACCGTCGCCCATGATTCCCAGGCAACAGAGTATGAGCGCAAACAGGTTCGCGTTGTCCAGCTGATATCAGCCTATCGTCAGGGTGGACACCAGCAGGCCTCTTTGGATCCATTAGACATTTATCCTCGAGAAGCCATTCCAGATCTCGATCTGGCCTTTCATCAGTTAAGTGAGGCAGATGCCGACACAGTTTTTCAGGTGGGCAGTTTGTACTACGGTGCTAGCGATGCAACGCTGCGCGACATCGTTGATGCACTCCAGCGTACTTATTGCAACACGATCGGCGCCGAGTTCATGCATATTGTGGATACCGAACAGCGCCACTGGATTATGAGCCGGATGGAATCTGTCCGATCTGCTCCCGAATTCTCTCGGGATCAGCGATTACAAGTGCTGCGACGTCTGATTAAGGCTGAAGGGCTTGAAAAGTCTCTAGGCTCAAAATATCCAGGCACCAAACGTTTCGGTCTAGAGGGTGGGGAAAGCCTAATCCCCATGATGTCCGAAGCGATAGAGCGGGTCGGTGGTTATGGTGCGAAGGAAATTGTTATTGGTATGGCGCACCGTGGGCGCTTAAACGTTCTGATCAATATTTTAGGGAAGAACCCCACTGAGCTATTCGACGAGTTTGAGGGGCGAGCGGAATACAGTGGCTCAGGGGATGTCAAATATCACCAAGGCTTTTCCTCAAACGTAATGACGAGTGGCGGTGAGGTTCACCTCGCTTTAGCCTTTAATCCCTCGCATTTGGAGATCGTGTCACCAGTTGTCGAAGGCTCTGTTCGAGCACGGCAGGATCGTCGCGAGGATCCTGCGGGCGATTCAGTAGTACCGATTGTAATTCATGGCGATGCTGCATTTGCCGGGCAGGGCGTTGTTATGGAAACGTTCCAGATGTCTCAGACCCGGGGTTATAAAACCGGTGGGACTCTGCATATTGTTCTAAACAATCAGGTGGGCTTTACCACTAGTCAACGTATTGATGCTCGTTCTACTGAGTACTGCACCGATGTCGCTAAGATGGTTCAGGCCCCCATTTTCCATGTCAATGCTGATGATCCAGAAGCTGTCGTTTTTGTCACGCAGCTCGCGGTTGATTTCAGGAATACATTTAAACGCGATGTCGTTGTCGATCTTATCTGTTATCGGCGTCGAGGCCACAACGAGGCAGATGAACCTGCCGTTACCCAGCCGCAAATGTATGCAGCGATCAAGAAGCACGCCACTACCCGCGACCTTTATGCGAAGCGACTCATTGCCGACGGTATTCTGACCGAGGATGAGGACGTTACGCTCATGGCCCGCTATCGTGAGTCCCTTGAGCGGGGAGAGCCGCTCGTGAGCTCCTTGGTTATGGAGCCTAATAACGCATTGTTTGTCGATTGGGGACCTTATGTGGGTCATGAATGGACTGTTGAGTGCGATACGCGTTACCCCTTAGGACAGCTGAAGACTCTTTCCGAGCAAATCGCGAGTGTGCCAGAAGGGTTCGCGGTTCAGCGGCAGGTTACGAAGTTGCTGGAAGATCGGCGCAAGATGGGCGTAGGCGCTCAGGAAATTAACTGGGGCTTCGCCGAAATCATGGCATACGCGACGCTTTTGGTAGAGGGTTTTCCCGTGCGAATGACCGGCCAAGATATTGGTCGAGGTACTTTTTCACATCGCCATGCCGTCATTCACAATCAGAAAGAAGAGGGGCGCCATATTGCTCTTCAGCACCTTGATGGCAATCAAGCTGACTTCCGTATTTATGACTCGCTGCTGTCTGAGGAGGCGGTGCTAGCCTTTGAATACGGTTATGCGACGACATCCCCCACTGGCTTAGTGATTTGGGAAGCCCAGTTTGGAGATTTTGCCAATGGCGCCCAGGTGGTTATCGATCAGTTTATTGCAAGCGGTGAGCATAAGTGGTCCCGTGTTTGTGGCTTGACCATGTTGCTTCCTCATGGATACGAGGGGCAAGGCCCTGAACATTCATCGGCGCGACTTGAGCGGTATTTGCAAATGTGCGCTGAGCAAAATATGCAGGTCTGTATGCCGACTACTCCAGCGCAGGTTTTCCACATGTTGCGTCGACAGGCAATTAGGCCGTTGCGAAAGCCATTAATAGTAATGTCGCCCAAAAGTTTACTCCGCCATAAAGAGGCGACTTCAACCTTAGAAGAGCTCGCTGACGGTAGTTTTCAAACGGTAATCGATGAAACCGACAATCTGGATCCGGCCTCAATCAGACGCGTCCTCCTCTGTTCTGGAAAAGTATTTTACGACCTGCGTGCGGCACGGCGTGAGCGGCAAATTGACAATATTGTCATTATACGTATCGAGCAGCTCTATCCGTTTCCTGAAGAAGATTTGGCTCGGGTAATTGCTCCCTATACAAATATTGAGGATGCGATCTGGTGTCAGGAGGAGCCCATGAACCAGGGCGCTTGGTATGCCAGTCAGCACAACATGCGCCGGGTAATTCAGCGTCATAAGGTCGATGTTTATTTGCGTTACGCCGGTAGAGAGCCCTCAGCCTCGGTAGCGGCGGGCTATACGGCATTACATCTCCAACAGCAGGAAAGTTTCATAAACGAAGCCCTCGGCCCAATGCCCTGGGGTAATTGATCAGGATTTAGGTAGGAATACATCATGGCAATTGAAATTAAGGCACCGGCGTTTCCCGAGTCTGTCGCCGATGGTGAGGTCGCTGCTTGGCACAAAGCTGAAGGCGATACCGTAGCCCGCGACGAGCTATTGGTTGAGATAGAAACCGATAAAGTAGTAATGGAAGTCGTCGCGCCGGAATCGGGGGTTCTCACATCCATTGTCGCTGTCGAGGGTGAGACCATCGAGAGCGAGGCCTTGTTAGCCGTGCTAGAAGCTGGTGAGGTTACGCAGCCCGCACCAAGCAGTGCGTCGGCGTCTAAAACAGTCGAGCCGGCGCAGCCCTCGGAGAGCGGTGAGCATGCAATGGGTCCTGCAGCTCGAGCCATGATCGATGAGCATGGCATAGACCCCGCTGCTATTACCGGTTCTGGTAAGGGTGGGCGCGTTACTAAGGAAGATGTGACCAAACACCTAAAGAATTCCGCTCAGGCCGCTCCAGTTAAACCTACGCCAACAGCTCCTGCGACTCCAGCAGTAACGACGATACCTAATGATTCCTTTGGCCCCTCGAGCGAGCGCATTGAGAAACGAGTTCCTATGACTCGAATGCGTGCCCGAATTGCGGAGCGACTGTTAGAAGCCACCCAGCAGACGGCGATGTTGACCACTTTTAATGAAGTGAACATGGCCCCGCTGATGAAGCTTCGAAGCCAATACAAAGAGAGCTTCGAAAAAGCACATAATGGAACTCGACTTGGTTTTATGGGCTTTTTTGTCAAGGCCTGTTGTGAGGCATTAAAGCGGTACCCCGCGGTTAACGCATCGATTGATGGTAGCGATGTGGTGTATCACGGGTACCAAGATATTGGCGTTGCAGTATCGACAAATGACGGGCTGGTGGTGCCAGTACTCCGAGACGCGGACTTTATGAGCATTGCCGATGTTGAGGCAGCGATCAGAGATTTAGGGCTGAAGGCTCAAGACAAAAAGCTAACGATTGAGGAGATGACCGGGGGCACCTTTACCGTATCTAACGGGGGGGTGTTTGGTTCTCTGTTATCAACGCCGATATTGAATCCACCTCAAACCGGCATATTGGGGATGCATACGATTCAGGAGCGGCCCGTTGCCGTGAACGGAGAAGTGGTTATTCAGCCGATGATGTATTTAGCGCTGTCTTATGATCATCGCCTTATCGATGGCAAAACAGCGGTACAGTTTTTGGTCACGGTAAAAGGCTTTATCGAAGATCCAGCGCGCATTCTTCTACAACTCTGATGACACCTTGCACAGGAAAATGAATATGACAGCATCATACGACGTAATTGTTATTGGGTCCGGCCCAGCCGGATATGTCTGTGCCATTCGCTGTGCGCAACTGGGCAAGAAGGTCGCCGTTGTAGAGCAGTGGGCAGATGATAAAGGCAAGCCGGTTTTGGGTGGCACGTGTTTAAACGTTGGCTGTATTCCGTCAAAAGCACTGTTAGATAGCTCGCACAAATTCCTGGAGGCAAAAGAACACTTTGCAGATCATGGTATCGGTATCGGCGAGACGCAGATCAACGTCGCTACAATGATGCAGCGAAAGGATCAGATTGTTGGCCAGCTTACCGGTGGCGTGGCCGGTTTGTTGAAGCATAATCAGATAGATGTTGTTCAGGGGCGTGGCAAGTTACTAGCCAACCGGAAGGTTCAAGTTCTGTCTTCAGACGGTACTGAGTCAGTTCACGAAGCTGAAAATATCGTTTTGGCCGCCGGGTCGCTCCCTATCGACATTCCAGTAGCACCGGTTGATCAAGTACACATCGTTGACTCAACCGGCGCACTTGTCTTCGAATCGGTGCCAGAGCGCTTGGGTGTGATTGGAGCAGGGGTCATTGGTCTTGAGTTAGGTAGTGTGTGGGGGCGTTTAGGCGCCGAGGTGGTTCTCTTGGAGGCGATGGATGGTTTTTTGCCTTCGATGGATGCTCAAATCGCGAAGGAAGGACAAAAGCTTTTTAAAAAGCAGGGCCTAGATATTCGCCTTGGTGCTCGCGTGACCGGATCCGAGGTCATTGACGGTCAGGTTCACGTGAGCTACGCAATGGGTGAAGAGACGCATACGGAAATTTTTGATCGACTGATTGTTTCTGTCGGTCGCAGACCACAGACAGGCGAGCTTTTTGCCGAAGATTCAGGCGTTACCATGGATGAGCGCGGTTGCGTCTTTGTCAATGAGGTCTGTTCTACCGAGGCGCCGGGAGTTTGGGCTATTGGTGACATGGTGAGAGGTCCAATGCTGGCGCACAAAGGCTCGGAAGAGGGGGTTATGGTTGCCGAGCAAATTGCGGGGCACCATCACCCATTAAATTATGATTTGATTCCCTCCATTATTTACACACATCCTGAGATTGCTGGCGTTGGTAAGACGGAACAAGAGCTCAAAGCAGAGGGTGTAAAAGTTAAAGTAGGCACGTTCCCTTTCGCGGCGATTGGACGCGCGCTAGCGGCTGGCGACAGCGACGGAATGATCAAAATTATCGCCGATGAGAATACAGATCAACTGCTTGGCGCTCACTGCGTTGGGCCGTCAGCTGCTGACCTGGTGCAACAATTGCTAATAGCGATGGAGTTCGGCTCTAGTGCCGAAGATTTACAGATGATGGTGTTTGGACATCCTACATTATCAGAGGCAGTGCACGAAGCTGCCTTGGCCGTTGATGGCAAGGCTATTCACATGGCAAATAGAAAAAAGCGCTAGGCACAAGAGCGCGCATTGGGGGAGTGGCCGTTGGTTAACTCCGCACCGAAACGAAAAAGCGGGATAATTTATGAATCTTCACGAGTATCAAGGAAAGGCATTGTTTGCCCAGTATGGTTTGCCGGTTTCAGTCGGTCATGCTGTGTCGACACCTGAGGAGGCACGTAGTGCCGCGGAAAAAATAGGTGGTGACAAGTGGGTGGTTAAAGCTCAGGTTCACGCTGGTGGTCGGGGTAAGGCCGGAGGGGTAAAGTTGGTTGATAGCCCCGACGATGCCGCGGCTTTTGCAGAACATTGGCTAGACAAGCGTTTAGTCACCTATCAAACAGATGTTGATGGACAGCCGGTGTCGAAGATTCTGGTAGAAACCTGTACCGATATTGATCAGGAACTCTATTTAGGTGCGGTCTTGGATAGAGCAAGCCGTCGTATTGTTTTTATGGCCTCGACTGAGGGTGGCGTAGAAATTGAAAAGGTTGCTGAAGAAACTCCAGAAAAAATCCTTCGAGCTGAAATCGATCCTCTGACGGGCCCACAGCCCTATCAGGGGCGTGAACTGGCGTTCAAGCTTGGCTTGGAAGGGGTTCAAGTAAAACAATTTGTCGCTATTTTTGTCGGCTTGGCGAAATTATTTCAGGATAAAGATCTCGCGCTCATTGAAGTTAACCCTTTGGTCATTACTGATGAGGGTAATCTGCATTGTCTGGACGCTAAAATCGTGGCCGACTCCAATGCACTTTATCGGCACGCCGATCTCCGCGAGATGCATGACCCATCGCAGGAAGATGCTCGCGAAGCTCACGCCGCGGAATGGGACCTCAACTACGTTGCGCTGGATGGCAGTATCGGTTGCATGGTTAACGGCGCAGGTTTGGCCATGGGAACCATGGATATTGTTAAGTTGCACGGCGGCTCGCCTGCAAACTTTTTGGACGTTGGCGGCGGCGCCACCAAAGAGCGTGTTACCGAGGCATTTAAAATCATCCTGTCTGATGAAAATGTTAAGGCGGTTCTGATCAATATTTTTGGCGGTATCGTGCGCTGTGATCTCATCGCCGAGGGCGTTATTGGTGCCGTTGAGGAAGTGGGCGTTACCGTTCCGGTGGTAGTCAGGCTCGAGGGCAACAATGCAGAGCTTGGACAAAAGGTTCTGGCCGATAGTGGTCTCAATATTATGGCGGCATCAAGTCTGACTGACGCTGCAGAACAAGTGGTTGCAGCAGCCGGAGGTGCCCAATGAGTATTTTAATCGACCAGAACACTAAGGTTATTTGTCAGGGTTTCACGGGCTCCCAAGGAACTTTCCACTCAGAACAGGCCATCGCCTACGGTACGCAGATGGTAGGTGGAGTCACACCCGGCAAGGGCGGGCAGACGCATTTAGATCTGCCCGTATTCAATACGGTAGATGAGGCCGTTGACCAAACTGGCGCTGACGCATCGGTGATCTATGTACCGGCGGCCTTTTGTAAGGATTCTATCCTCGAGGCGGCAAATGCAGGTATTCAGTTGATTGTTTGCATCACAGAGGGCATACCCACATTAGACATGCTTGAGTGCAAGGTTAAATGTGACGAGTTGGGTGTGCGTTTGATTGGGCCAAACTGCCCGGGAGTGATCACACCTGGCGCCTGTAAAATTGGCATCATGCCGGGTCACATTCACTTACCAGGGCGTGTAGGGATTGTGTCGCGTTCAGGCACATTGACTTATGAAGCCGTCAAGCAAACAACGGATGCTGGCTTTGGCCAGTCAACTTGTGTGGGTATTGGTGGCGATCCCATACCAGGCTCTAACTTTATTGATATCTTGACCTTGTTTGAGGCTGATCCCTCAACGGAGGCCATTGTCATGATTGGTGAAATTGGTGGAACAGCCGAAGAGGAAGCTGCCGCTTTCATCAAGGACAACGTTTCCAAGCCGGTGGTGTCGTACATTGCAGGTGTGACTGCGCCAAAAGGTAAGCGCATGGGTCACGCCGGAGCGATTATTTCTGGTGGCAAAGGCACCGCGGATGAGAAGTTTGCTGCACTTGAAGACGCAGGTGTACGAACAGTTCGCTCTCTCGCTGATATTGGCGCCGCTATGGCGGATCTGACCGGCTGGTAAATAGCTCGCTGGCAAATAGACGCTGGCAAGGTCTATCGTTTGGCCTTGTCATCGTCACCCCTCCACCAGTCTTCAGCAGGTCACGGGACTGGACACGCTAAGACCACGAAGTATTCGTGCTCATCAGCTCATCAGCTCATCAGTTTTTGGTGTCCCCTTAGCGAGCCTAGGGCGGCATTAACCTACTCGTAATTAAAGAAAAATGTGAGCCGCAAATGCAGATCATCCTCAGGCCGCACCCCTTGGGGGTTGATTCCATAGTGGGTGTACACAATGTTCGGAGTAATGAAAATGCGGTCGGATAGACGGTATTCAATGCCAGCAACAAAATTTGTGGCGGTTGCGCTGGGATCGAAGGGAATATAAGCAATATCATTGCCTTTTACGCTGGGCTGCAACAGTCGCTGTACCTGCGCAATCAAATCGATTTTGTCACTGAAGTGAGCTACGCCCATTAGGGCCGCCAGCTCAAGCGTGGGGTCTTCTTGGCGGTCCTGATGAGTGTAAACGAATCCCAGCGAGTAGTTTTTGGTCTGCTGTGCGGCGAACAACTGATAGGTGCTGCGATCGAAACGACCAGGGCGGGCTTCATGGTCAAGGTAGGCGTCCAACAATACGCCCGGCGTAGGTCGCCAGGTCATGGCCCCCATAAATTTATCGTGGGGGTTTTTATCCGCCTCCCAAGTTTCACTGGATCCATACATGGCTCGATATGACCACTTGCCCGACTGGCTAAGCTTTCCCTTGGCGGAGATCCCCAGATCTCTCGCAGCAATTCCTTGCATATCTGGTGCCGTGCGCATGAGGTAGCGCTTACCCCAAAATGCTTCAATGAGATCAAAGGAGATTGTGGGTATTAGTCCCCCGGAAATCTGGTGTCCGGCCAGTTTTTTCCCCACCCCCATGTCTTGTATTCGGTGAGATAGCTCGTAGTTCTCGAATGCACCCTCGTGAAAGGCCTCGAACCGCAGGCGTCCCGTCCAATCGTCGCCATAACGGGCATCTGTGGTCAGAAAGATTCGCCGAAGGACGGCCCCGCTTGCATTGTCTCCCACTGGGGTGTGGTGGCTGGGGAGGTAGTAGAGGTCTCCGAACATGAGTCCCTTAAGATCGAATTCAAGCGCGTCTGCGGCTGTAGTATGTGTGCCGTGAAGGAATAGCCACGCGCAGGCAAGGAAGCTTGCCCTGCGTAATGCATCGATAGTGCCGTTTAGTCGCATCAGCAACATGATATCCAGTGCTTCATTCGTGAGGCTATTATGCATTGATTGTTGGGCGCTCAGGGTATCCTGCGACCTGCGTTGCCATTCGATTGCCGTCTTTTGATGGGCACTAGCAGTTGTTGTAAATGCGTGAAAATTCGCTGACGACGGGTATTAAAAATGAGCTGCTGCGTTATGCCCTCGGCCTTGAAATTTCGACCCTTTGCCTCCACCTAACAAACCAAAGCGAAAACTTAGGGAAAACGCCAATGACTGCCGCCACAGAAACAAATGCCACCGAAACAATGGGCTTTCAGACCGAAGCCAAAAAGCTGCTTCATTTGATGATCCATTCGTTGTACTCGAATAGGGAAATATTTCTCAGAGAGTTAATATCGAATGCTTCAGACGCCATTGATAAGCATCGCTTTGCGGTTATTGAGAACGGCAAGTTGGCGGAAGGTGTTTCTGAATACCAAATTCAGGTTGGAGTTGATGGCGAGTCCAATACGGTCACAATTTCGGATAATGGCATTGGCATGAGCCGGGAAGAGGTGATTGAACACCTTGGCACCATTGCGAAATCGGGTACCGCCGCGTTCTTGGATAATCTCAGTGGTGATGATAAAAAAGACTCCCAACTTATTGGTCAGTTTGGTGTCGGGTTTTACTCAGCGTTTATCGTCGCCGATCGTGTGGAAGTTATTACTCGTAAAGCAGGCACCGCTAGTTCTGAGGCGACACATTGGGAATCGGCGGGTGAGGCCGAATTTTCGGTCACCAGTTCAGAGCGTGACACCTCAGGTACGACCGTAATTTTGCACCTAAAGTCAGATGCCGATGAATTTGCCTCTGAATACCGAATTCGTAGTGTCATCAAAAAATACTCGGACCATATTTCAGTGCCAGTAATGATGCCAAAGGTCGCTGATGCTCCTGCAGGTGACGATGAAGCAGAGGTGGCTGAATCGTCCCCAGTCGAGTGGGAGGCGGTTAACGAAGCGCAAGCCCTTTGGACACGCAGTCGATCAGATGTCTCTGATGAAGAGTACCAAGCTTTCTATAAACACATCTCACACGACTTTGAGGACCCTGCAACTTGGAGTCATAACAGAGTAGAGGGAAAGCTGGAGTACACATCGCTGCTATACATACCGGCGAAGGCTCCCTTTGACCTATGGAATCGTGAGGGTGCACGAGGTTTAAAACTGTATGTGCAGCGCACGTTTATTATGGATGACGCTGAACAATTTCTGCCCCTGTATCTGCGGTTTGTTAAGGGTGTACTCGACTCTAATGATCTGCCGCTGAACGTATCACGTGAAATCTTGCAACAAGACGGCAATGTCGAATCCATGAAGAGCGCTATGTCCAAGCGAATACTGGATATGCTGCAAAAAATGGCATCTGCTGAGCCCGAGCAGTATCAGCAATTCTGGGACACCTTTGGCGAGGTATTGAAAGAAGGTCCTGCAGAGGACTTCGCTAACAAGGAAAAGGTTGCCAAACTTCTGCGCTTTGCCTCTACCAATTCCGATGCTCCAGAGCATACGGTCAGTCTTCCAGATTACTGTGAGCGCCTCTCTGAGGGCCAAGAAGCGATTTGGTATGTTGTGGCAGAAAACCACGCGACAGCAAAAAACAGCCCGCACCTAGAGGTTTTCCGGAAGAAGGGTATTGAGGTGCTGCTTTTATCCGATCGTATTGATGAGTGGCTAATGAGCCATCTCATGGAGTTCGATGGAAAGGAGCTTAAAGATGTCGCTCGTGGAAGTCTGGAATTTGACAGTGAAAACGAGGAAGAAAAAGCGGCGTTGGAAACCGCAGGTAAGGCACACGAGGGTCTCATTGAGCGGATGAAAGCCGCTCTGGGCGATAAAGTGGCGGAGGTGCGCCCCACGCTGCGCCTCACTGAATCACCGGCATGCTTGGTGGTCGGCGAACATGAGATGGGTGCGCAGATGCGCCGCATTATGGAGGCGGCGGGTCAGGCCGTGCCTGATTCTCCCCCCACATTGGAGCTTAATACGGAACATCCGCTGATTCAGCGTCTGGATCAAGAGTCCGATGAGGAGCGTTTTGCCGATCTCACCCAGATTTTGTTCGATCAAGCGACGTTGGCAGAGGGTTCGACGCTTGAGGATCCTGCCACTTACGTCAGCCGGCTCAACAAGCTGTTGTTGGAGATGAGTCAGTAGCGTGTTGGTGACTGTTTGGCGGCACGGGGAGGCGGGAACTGCTCCTCGTGATCGCGATCGAGCCCTCACTGCAAAAGGAGCAGATGCACTGAATAAAGCCGTGTTGCGCTTCCAGGACACGCTAGAGGAAAAGTCACTGCCCTCGGTTTCGGGTGTTTTGACCAGTCCATGGCTACGTACGCGGCAGACCGCCGAAATCTTAGGTGTAGCTCTAAGGGTCAGCCCGCGTGAACAAGGCTGGTTGGCTCCTAGCGCTGCAGTAGCTGATGCGGCGCCAATTTTTGAATCGCCCGTAGAGCACCTCTTACTGGTTAGTCACCAGCCATTGGTTTCTGAATTGCTTTGGTATTGGCTAGACAGTAGGAGCCTGGCGCCTCTTGCGCCGGGTGGAAGAGCATCGTTATGGATTGCTGACCACGGGCAGGGGCTTGGAACGCTGGTGAGCAGCGAGGTAAATATTTAATCTCAATATTGCATCCGGCATCCGATCTCTGAATTTCAGTGCTGCATGAGCAAGGAGCTTTCTGCGTTTTAGCATCGCTTGTGTTATTCCCCAAGGTTCATCGGCCGAGAAGTTTTGGTCATATCATCGGACTAGTCTAGAATGCTGATATGGACTCTATTGATTCAGCTCATCAAGTCGCGATTTTAGACGCTCACGCTATTGTAGCGGCTGGTGTTAGCGCGCTGGTGGCAGCCGAGTCAGGTTTTGAGGTTCAGGGCGTTTTTCAAAGTGTTAGTGATCTTAAATCGAAGTTTGAAGTTGATATCCCCGATGTATTGATCATGGATTTGCAATTGGGAGACGCGAGCGTCACGTCGGAGATCCGCGAACTCACCTATCGACATCCTGAACTGCCCATCTTGGTATTCACGCTTTTGGACTCTCGCACTTACGTGCACGATGCGATCGCGTTTGGTGCTATGGGATTTCTTTCCAAAGCTTCTACCCATCAGCAACTCATTGAAGCTTTAAATGCCGTGGTGATGGGGAAGCACTTTTTTGGTGCAGAGCTTGGGGCATCCGTCGTCAATATCGACGACGAAGCGATACCGGTTAGTTTGCTTAGCAGTCGCGAGCTTGATGTTTTGAAGCGTCTAGCGCTTGGCTTCAGTCCTAAGGAAATCGGGTTTGAGTTGGGACTTTCAGATAAAACTATCCATGCCCACAAAAATACTATCCGTCAAAAGTTAGGTCTTCGTCGGCAAAGCGATATTATTCGTGCGGCGTTTTCTGCAGGGATTGTTAACGTCCGAGATTTAGTGGGCTAGCTCTTCAGTGTCGCTATCAATTGGTTCCATTAGCCACAGGGAAGTGTCCTTTAAGGCTCAGGGATTGACCTATGCAGCAATGGAGTGGCCGGGAGACGGAGAGACTACCGTCCTAGCGTTGCACGGCTGGCTCGATAATGCATTGTCCTTTAGCCGTATAGCGCCTTTTATGGCTCCCTATCGGGTTATTTCTATTGATCTTTCAGGACATGGGCTAAGTAGCTGGCGGTCCGCCGATGCAACTTACAACCTCTGGGATGATCTTCCTCACCTCGTAGAAATTGTGGACCAGCTAAATCTCAACAAAGTGGTGCTTATGGGCCACAGTCGGGGAGCGGCAATTGCGATTCTTTTAGCGGGTGTTCTGGCCGAGCGGGCACAGGCCCTGATAATGATTGATGGGTTGCTTGCCAATTTTGTTGATGAACGTAATGCGGCACAACAGTTAAAAAACTTTGTTCGTGACCATAGAAAATATACGAAGCGACCTGATCGTTATTTTAAATCTGAGGAAGCTTTCATAGCGCGACGTTGCACTTATGGATTCGATGAAAACAGTGCTAAATTGTTGGCCCCAAGGGCGCTCGAGTTGTCTTCGCTGGGCTTTCGACTGAGGTCAGATCCTCGACTATACGGCATATCAGCGAACGGCTTTCGCCAAAAGCAGCGCTCGGATCTTTATCGTGAGATTGTCAGTCCCGCGTTGGCAGTTTTTGCGGGTGCTGATGAATTATCGCCAACTGATTACCGACGAACGATGTTGGACGAAGCAAAAATCGCCATGCATACGCTGCAGATCGAACGCTACCCAGGCACTCATCATTTACACATGGACGATGGCTTGGCCCCTATGTTGGCCAGTCGTTGCAGGGCTTTTTTGGATCAGTGCACTTAAGACATGGGGCTTGACGATTCATCAGTCGCAAAAACAACAGTGCTGAAAGCTTTGTAAACGCCCGCGCACCAGTTCCTTAGGCGCCATCTTTGTTTTGGTTTAGATGGCGGAATTTTTTATCTACATCCCCATTAGTATGCGCATCGGTTTGGGCCTTCAAGGCGCCTTCTCAAATGCGTTGCGCCAGCGGCCCCAAAAGCTTAAGGCGCGGTGGTAGCATGCGCAACATACTGGGGTTTACAGGACAATACGTTGGCAATTTTCCGCGAGATTTTAACCACAACACAATCACGACTTGAGGCAGGTAACCTACACTTTGGCCACGGTTATTTTGATGCCCATGATGAGGCGGTCGCGTTGGTGCTCGCAGCAGAGGGGCTAGATCCGACGACGGGGCCAGAAATTCTTGACGTAGTGATGTCTGATGCTGGGGAGAAGAAACTGCAGTTGTTTTTGCAGCAACGTATACATGATCGACTTCCCACGGCTTACATCATCGGTTATGCCGCACTCGGGGAACTCACTTTTTGGTGTGACTCACGTGCTCTAGTACCTCGATCACCGCTCATGTCGGTGATTCACGAGGGCTACAGCCCTTGGTTTAATCAAGCAACACCCTTGAGAATTGTTGATGTCTGTTGTGGTGGAGGTAGTTTGGGTCTGCTAGCGGCCTATCATTCTCCAGAAAGTCATGTTCTCTTACTCGATATAGACGCCGACGCTTTAGCCCTAGCTGGGACCAACCGTCGTGATCAAGGGATGGGCAACACCTTGTGCGTGCAGGCAGACCTCCTTGAAGCTCTGGCCCCCAGCTCCGTTGATATTATTCTTGCGAATCCTCCTTACGTTGACGCTGAAGACATGGCTAACCTACCTCAGGAGTATCATCATGAGCCTCGGCTTGCTCTGGCAGCAGGAGACGACGGATTAGATTTAGTGCACAGGCTGCTCAGGCAGGCCAGCTTAGTTCTCTCGCCCCATGGCATGCTGTTTTTAGAAGTTGGGAACAGTGCTCCAGCATTGGCAAGCAGCTATCCAGCACTCACCTTTATATGGCTGGAGTTGCCCAGTGGTGGTCACGGGGTGTGTGCTATTTCAGCCAATGAACTTCGCAACTCAATAGAGCTCACGGGTAGCCCAGCTTCACAGGTATAATAGGAGCAGGAGGGTAAGCTATGTCTGGTAATACACTCGGTAAGCTATTTACTGTGACCACTTTTGGAGAGAGCCATGGTGCAGCCCTGGGGGCTGTTGTAGACGGTTGTCCGCCCGGGTTGCCCCTTACTACGGGGGATTTGCAGGTCGATTTAGATCGCCGCAAGCCTGGGCAGTCGCGCTATACCACGCAACGTCGAGAGACTGATGAGGTGGAAATTTTGTCGGGGGTGTTTGAAGGACTCACGACGGGAACTGCTATCGGTCTTTTAATCCGCAACACTGACCAGCGGTCGAAAGATTATAGCAAGATCAAATCGACCTTTAGGCCCGCCCACGCCGATTATACCTACCAGCAAAAATATGGTGTCCGAGATTACCGGGGAGGCGGGCGCTCCTCAGCAAGAGAGACAGCGATGCGGGTTGCTGCAGGTGCCATTGCCAAGAAGTGGCTGGCTACCAAAGGTGTTGAGGTTAGGGGCTATCTTGCTCAGCTGGGCCCGCTTGTACCACAAAGCCATGACTGGGACGTGGTTGAAACCAACCCTTTCTTTTGTGGTGATTCATTACTCATTCCGCAGCTTGAGGAGTTTATGCAGGCTTTGAACAAGTCTGGGGACTCAATTGGTGCTCGCGTTACTGTAGTCGCCGAGGGTCTGCCACCCGGTTTGGGAGAGCCCATTTTCGATCGGTTAGACGCAGAAATTGCCAGCGCGTTGATGGGCATCAACGCCGTGAAAGGCGTGGAGGTTGGTGCGGGTTTTGGCGTTGTTGAGCAACGAGGGTCAGAGCATCGGGATGCACTAACCCCCGAGGGTTTTACGAGTAATAACGCGGGCGGAATTTTGGGGGGTATTTCCTCTGGCCAACCTTTGGTAGCCAGTATTGCGCTAAAACCCACTTCTAGTATTAGAATTCCTGGGGATAGTATTGACGTTGATGGAAACTCAACAGAAATTATCACCACAGGGCGACATGACCCTTGCGTAGGCATTCGTGCGGTTCCTATTGCCGAGGCTATGGTGGCTCTGGTGCTTATGGATCACTGGCTGCGGCATCGAGGGCAGAATGCGGACGTTGAATGTTTAACACCAGCAATTCCTGGGGCCGCAGTTCCACAAGACACTCAAGAGCCGTGAAAAAATACCTTCTGGACAAACGCTTTAGACGTCGTGTAAGAACTTCATTATTAGCCGTAGTAGCGTCCGGCGCATTGTTTTGGGGCGCGATCGACATTGTGGGAGTGCCGGCATGGAATCTGGCGCGTCTCTTTGCTGAAAGTATGCTTTTAATCGCAATTGTTATCTTGGTGGCGGGTGCTGCTGGCTGGTTGTTACACCGCTGGCGAAACGATTCTCAAGATTAGGCCGCGCCAAGTTGCAGGGAAAGGTTACTAAAACTGCGCTAACTTGCTTGATGCGGGGTTTGTTTTTGCGGCTCTATTTTGGCTCTGGCAAGAACAGATTACTTAAAGCAGGATAAATTTGATGAAATAGTGCCTCTTTGGGCAAATAGAGTAGGGCTCGCAAAACCGCTAGACTGGTCCCATAGTGATAGAAATTGCTGGTATATCTGAGACATTAAGGAATGATGTATGAATTTGATTAAGCCCACGATTATCTTGTTGGCACTGCTCGTTACTGCATTTGCCAACGCGGAACTCCGTTGGGATGCGGCATTAACAGGTGCGCATCGTAGTGAGGGAAACGCAGACAGGAATAGCGCTAGACACCCGAGAGAAACGCTGGAGTTTTTTGGCCTGACGTCGGGAATGACGGTTATGGAAGTGGCCCCTGGCGGCGGCTGGTATACCGAGGTGTTGGCAGTTCTCATGCAAAATCAAGGCACCTATCTTGCGGCACACGGCACGGCTAATGGTGGTGCTTACGCACGACGTTCATTGGGCAGCTTCCTCCGAAAATTAGGGGAAAATAATGACGTTTACGGTGATGTTGTGGTTACCGAGTTACAACCTCCGCTTGCCTTAGTGCCTGCGGAAACCGGAACAGTTGATCTTGCTGTGGCTTTTCGAAACGTGCATTCATGGATGCGTGCGGACCAAGTTGAAACCTACTTTGCAGCGATTTTTTCTGCACTCAAGCCCGGTGGTGTTTTTGGCGTCGTCCAGCACAGAGCGAAACCTGACACGCCCATAGAAACCATGCGCAAAAGTGCTTATGTGACAGAAGCGCAGGTGATTGAGTACGCCGAGCTAGCAGGCTTTGAGTTAGATGCGCGCAGTGAGATTAACGCAAATCCGCGGGATACAAAGGATTATCCCGGTGGCGTTTGGACGCTCCCCCCTAGCTTGAGCGGCGATGAGAAGAACCGCGCAAAATATCTGTCTATTGGCGAGAGCGACCGCATGACGCTTCGCTTTCGAAAGCCAAGCCTTTGAGCTCATATCGCACGAACGCCCATCGATCGCGCCTGATTGAGCCGGAAGAAGGAGCGCAGAGGTCGCCAGAGGCTGAAGTGGTGGACGCTACGGGATTGAAATGTCCTGAGCCTGTCATGATGCTTCATAACGCTATTCGTAAGGCGCAGCCAGGAGGGCATGTACTTCTGCAAGCCACCGATCCCTCTACACAACGGGATGTGCCACAGTTTTGTAAGTTTTTAGAACATCAACTGTTGGACAGTAGCGCGGACGAGGCGGCCGGTCGATACAGCTATTTAATCGAAAAGCAGCCATCTTAGATTTAAGATGAGTGTCTCAATGGCAAGCGGCCTCAATGTATTGCCTGTCGAGGCTATCTTCCAGCAGTGTTTTGCCTCCGACTTCCGAACTCGGTTGGTGGGTGGGGCAGTTGAGCCCCTATATTTGCCGGAAACCGAAGCGTCCTTCGCTGAGATCCATTATCGCCACGACTATCAACGCAGTGCGCTGCATGAAGTGGCGCACTGGTGCGTTGCTGGGCCTAACCGTCGACGCTTGCCCGATTACGGCTACTGGTATTCTCCAGATGATAGAGACATCACCAAGCAGACAGCTTTTTTTGGTGTTGAGGCAAAGCCGCAAGCTCTTGAGAGCTTTTTCTGCGCCGCAGCAGGTATTAAATTTACTGCAAGCATCGATAATTTGAGCCTGAAAATACCCCAGAGCCTGCTCGAGCAGTTTCACAATAAGCTTCGCTACGAGCAGGATCGGTTAGAGCGAAATGGCTTGCCTATGCGGGCGGCGCGTTTTAGTAAGGCATTACATAGAGCTCGGCGGCAGGATTGCACAGCATGCCCTACCGCATAGTTGCAGATGAAAATATACAGATAACCCCAGAGCTACTTTCCATCAGCGAGAGCCTGTTAACGCTACCGGGGAGGGACATTGTCCCGAGCCACCTTGTGGATGCAGATGTTCTTCTGGTGCGATCTGTCACGGAAGTCAACGAACAGCTAATGGGAACATCAGGCGTAAGTTTTGTTGGCACAGCAACTGCTGGTGTGGAGCATATTGACGCTGAATACCTAGCAGGAAGGTCTATCAAGTTTGCATCCGCCCCCGGTGCAAATGCCAATGCAGTGGTCGAATACGTTTTGTCAGTCTTGGCGGCGCGAGGTCGCATTGCTGAAATCTTGGACGGCGGGGCCATTGGTATCTTGGGTTACGGTAACGTCGGTAGCCAGCTGGCTCGGGTGATTCTAGCGCTTGGAGGGCAAGCGGTTGTTTGGGATCCATGGCAAAAGGTTCCGGCGGCTCTAAAAAGCCCATCTCTGGAATATGTTTTGCAGCAACCCGTTGTGAGTCTCCATGCGTCTTTACATGACCACTCCCCCTGGCCCAGCCGAGCTATAATTAACACTCCATTGCCTGCGGGTATGCCAGCAGGGCAGCTATTTATAAACGCAGCACGGGGGGAGCTGCTGACAGATGCGGCCTTACAAGCGTTGTGCGCACGCGGTACAGACATTGTGTTAGACGTTTGGCCTGATGAACCCGCAATATCGCCTCGCCAACTTGCTGCGGTGTCGCTGGGTACACCCCACATTGCAGGTTACACCCTATCGGCCAAAATTTTGGCTACGAACATGCTGGTTGAGGCACTTATTGGCAGTTCGGTTAGGGCGGGGGCGAAAAAAGCCGCCTTGCAAGAAGTCGCTGCTACAGATCCAAGTGCGACGGTAGCGATCGATATGACGGGGCATCAAAGCACATCGGTTGCCGCTTGGTTGGCTTGCTTACTACTGAAGAGCTACGATCCAGGGTTTGACTCCTGTGAATTGGCTAAACTTCGCGATTCAAACGTGAGGCCCAGTGACTTTGATGCGCTCAGGCGACATTATCATTTGCGGCGGGAGTTGCGCGGTCGGTCAGTTTTAATGCCGGCTAGTAGTGACGCTCTTCTGAGTCGCTTGGTTTCTGCTCTCGGGGCGTTGCCCGAACATTAACAATAGATCCAGGAACAAAGGGTGGTGATTTCCTATGACAAACGACGAAAACAAGCTTACCGAGGAGCAATGGCGGGCCCAGTTGACGGCTGACGAATTCACCGTGCTGCGGGAAAAGGGTACCGAGAGGGCCTTCTCGGGAGAGTATTGGAATATTTTTGAGGATGGCATGTATCACTGCCGGGGATGCGGCGAGGCGTTATTTGAATCGTCTAGCAAATTTGACGCGGGCTGCGGCTGGCCGAGCTTTGATCGCGCCGCGAGCGCCGATGTGGTCAAAGAGGACCGCGATATGAGCCACGGTATGGTTCGCACTGAGATTCTTTGTCAGAAGTGCGGAGGGCATTTAGGCCACGTGTTCCCCGATGGTCCTACTGAGACAGGTCTGCGATATTGTGTAAATAGCCTGTCCGTGAAGCTGGAGTCCCCGGAAGACTAAGCCCCCTCAACCGTTTTAGCGGGCTCACAGAGGCCGCTTGTGGCCCGTCTGATACGAACAGCATGGCCCCCTAAGACGCATCCTCTCAAAGTCTTGGCAGCTTTCAGCAACAGTGATCACGATGCGAAATACCTTGGCATTAGACGGCAGTTTGTTTGCAAAGCACCACAAGCTGAGTGGGAGAAAGCGCGCAAGGCATTTCTAAAAATAAGAGTGCCCGGCCGGGGAGCGATTAACAAAGCTCGCACCAGACCGGAAAGGGTACATCATCAAGTGCTTTTTCAAGTTATACGCCAATGGTTATTAGAGAAACGATTGGTCGTGTTTACGTGCAATCTATGGGCGGAAAACGCCATGATTGAGGTTGGCATGTGCCCGCCTGAAAGGGAGATGCCAACGGCGTTTCTGATTGGGCATATTTAATGATGCCGGTATCGTAGTTAGAGAAATCAGAAGCGTGAAAGATTGCAGCGGCGAAGTTTACAACTGGTGAAATTGAGCCTGACACGGCGTGGATCTAAACCTACCGACAGTACGTGGTCCGATGGGGAGATGATCGCAGATGGCGACGAACGGCAGCGCGCTAGTTAGCACCCCGAGAGGGGGAGTATTTTTCCTTTTTCGAGGGAAATACCCTGTTTTAAATGCCAAATTTGGAGCGGGTAACGAGGTTCGAACTCGTGACCTCGACCTTGGCAAGGTCGCGCTCTACCAACTGAGCTACACCCGCTTAAAAATGGCGTCCCCTAGGGGGTTCGAACCCCTGTTACCGCCGTGAAAGGGCAGTGTCCTAGGCCACTAGACGAAGGGGACACAGTCTCTGCATGAGCAGAGGCGCGAATATTAGTAGCGTGAGCGGGCCGCGTCAAGTTAATCCCCGAAGTTCTGTCGCCTCGCAGCGAGGCTTTGGGTACACTTACACCTCTTCGCAGTGCTTTCACCGCCGCGATACCCCTTTTATCCGATGATTCCGGGAAAACTATGACTGCGGCACTTAAAATTGAAGGCCTAGAAAAGACCTATGACAATGGCTTTGTAGCCCTCAAAGGTATCGACCTTACCGTAGAGCCCGGTGATTTTTTTGCTCTGCTGGGGCCCAACGGCGCAGGAAAGTCTACGACCATCGGTATTATTTCTTCTTTGGTCGCTAAGTCTGCGGGAAAGGTGAGTGTTCATGGAGTAGACATAGATCAAAACTTTCCCTTGGCCAAAACCCACCTGGGTATCGTGCCCCAGGAGTTCAACTTCAACGTATTTGAAAAGGTTGAAGATATATTGACCAATCAAGCGGGTTATTACGGGATTCCTCGCATTGATGCGCTGCGCCGGACAGAGCATTTCTTGGATCGACTGGGCTTAACTGAAAAAAGGGACACTCGAGCTCGTATGCTTTCTGGAGGCATGAAGAGGCGCCTAATGATTGCTAGAGCACTTATACATAGCCCTAAGCTATTAATTCTTGATGAGCCAACAGCGGGCGTTGATATCGAAATGCGGCGTTCGATGTATGACTTCCTCCGAGAAATTAATGCCGCAGGAACGACCATTATTTTGACGACACATTATTTGGAGGAAGCAGAAGCCCTGTGCCGAAATATGGCAATCATTAATCATGGAAAAATCGTCACTAATCGCTCGATAAAAGACTTGTTGAGGGATCTCCACAAAGAGGTGTTTCTTTTGGATTGTGCAGGGACACTGGACCTTGGGTTGGAGGTGCCCGGCTTCGAGCTTGAGGTGCTTGATGACCACACCGTACAGGTGGCTATTGAAAAGGGACAAGACCTTGCTGAGGTGTTTGCAGCGCTGCATGCAAAACAGATTTCGGTAGTGAGTATGCGAAACGAGGCTAATCGACTGGAACAAATGTTCGTTAATTTGCTGGAGCAACCCGCATGAATCACTACGAGCAATACGTTGCGTTTATGACCATTGTGCGCAAAGAGATCCGTCGCTATCTAAGAATTTGGTCTCAAACGCTATTACCAAGCGCGATCACTATGTCGCTGTACTATGTAATTTTTGGAAATTTAATCGGTTCTCGTATCGGTACTATGGGCGGTTTTTCCTACATGGAATTTGTTGTCCCGGGTTTAATTATGATGGCAATCGTTACTAACTCCTATGCCAATGTAGTGGCGTCGTTTTTTGGCGCTAAGTTCAATAACAGCGTCGAAGAGTTATTGGTGTCTCCCATTCCCCCCTACGTAATTCTGTGTGGCTATGTTGCTGGTGGCGTCAGTCGTGGTTTGCTGGTCGCGATTATAGTGACGGCGGTTTCATTATTTTTCACTCGCTTACCTATTTACAGCCCTTTGCTTGTGATTTTAGTGGTTACACTCACGGCTATTCTGTTCTCACTATTGGGATTTATTAATGCTGTGTTCGCCAATACTTTTGATGACATTAGCATTGTCCCCACGTTTGTTCTTACACCGCTGACCTACCTAGGGGGGGTCTTTTATTCTCTAGACTTGCTGCCTGATTTTTGGGCTACTGTGTCGCAAGCCAACCCACTTGTTTATGTTGTCAGCGCTTTCCGGTTCGGAATGTTAGGCGTCACTGACGTCAATATTAGTTTCGCTATTGGTATGATTCTGCTGTGCGTGATTGCTGCATTTAGCTATTCGCTACATTTGTTGCGAACCGGCAAGCGACTCAGGACTTGATGCGATGGCGGTGCATGCTCTAGGGCAAAAGGTTGCGGCGCCTAAGCGTTATGCGCCCGATATCTTAGAGGCAATATCTCGGCGAGAGGGGCGTGAGGCCCTCGGGCCGGCTCCGAAATCAATGGTAGGACACGATTGTTGGCACCTGTACGAGCTGTCCTGGCTAAACCTCCGCAATGAGCCACAGCATTGTGTCGGAGTACTGTTAGTGGATTCTGCGTCCCCAGCGACCATTGAGTCAAAATCATTGAAACTCTACCTCAACAGCCTGAACTTCCATTGCTTTGCTTCAGAGGCCCAAGCTTGTGAGGTCATCTGCGGTGATATTGGTCGTGTTACCCAATCAGACGTGAGTTTAACGGTGCTGCCTCCCGATGGTTTAAGCGCTATCACACGCGAACCAGAGGGGGTTTTGCTGGAGGCCGATCCACAGCAGTCTGACCATACGTCAATGCAAAGTCCTTGGTGCGATTCTGGGGATGACATTTTAGATGCAACTTATGTATCCCATCGCTTACGCTCACTCTGCCCGGTAACGGCTCAGCCCGACTGGGGAACCCTTGTTATAGATTATCGGGGACGACCCATTAATCACCATCGATTGCTTGGCTTTATCGAGTCTTTTAGAGAGCATCAAGAATTCCATGAGCAATGCGTTGAGCGATGTTTTTACGAAGTGATGAAACAGACGAATGCTGAATCGTTGAGGGTATCTGCCTTCTACCAACGACGGGGTGGTATTGATATTACCCCTGTCAGGTCAAATCATCGGGTTGTGCCTGAACTTTGGCGCATGGGTCGTCAGTGAGGCGGCTGTCAATTTTTTTAATACTTTTGTTGACCTCGGCACTCGAGGTTAACGCGCAAGGTTCGGGCACGACGCCGGGGTATACAGAGCCTGAAATCAAAGCCGCCTTTATTTTGCACTTGATGGGGTTCATAACCTGGCCCGATAATCACTCTCCCAGCGCTCTGTGTACGGTCGGTAACAGTAATGTTTATGATGCACTTTCCGTACTTGTGACCGAGGGGCAGCCCAGCAATCTCACCCTTGAAAATTTGGATAACGAGCAGGACTTCGCGCCTTGTGATTTATTGTTTTTTAGTCAAGATGACGCTGTACCAGACCTCACGGCCGTGAACTCAATACTTACCATTAGCGAAGCAGCCGGCTTTGCAGCGGCTGGCGGTATGGTTGAGCTGCGTCGGCGGTCGGGACGCGTGGAGTTAATTATTAATGGCTCTGAACTACAGCACGCGGGATTTACCGCAAGCAGCAGGCTTATGTCCCTGGCTACAGTAGTGACCCCTGGAGTAGCGAGGCCATGACTCAGCGACTTGACCGGCGCGTATCGATACTGACGGTTACCATTGCAACGTTTGTCACGGTACTTGTGATCTCGATTAGTCTCAGCCTCGGCTTTCGCGCCGCAATGGACGAAACCTACGAGCTAAAGGTCATTCAGATACGAGTTCTGGGTAGTAACCTAACCGCTGCCCTAGCCTTTGAGGATGAAGCGGCTGCAAGTGATGTCCTGGCAACGTTGGAAATTTCTAAGGATATCGTTGCCGCACGCATTTTGCTTAACGACGGTCGAGTGTTTGCTGAATACCAAGATTCTTCGGGCCCATTCGCGACAATTTTAATTGATGATGATCCCTGGGCCCGTCTGTCTGAGGAGCGATTCTTATCGAGAATTCAAGAGCCCGTCGTTTGGCAAGGGCAGGAATTGGGCGTTCTCGAAATCTGGATCGAGACCTTACCTTCGAATGATTTAATAAAAGACACGCTGCTCATAGCATCGCTCGCAATCTTGTTGGCTGCATCACTCGCCTACCTGCTGGCGGGGCGGTTGGGGAGGCGAGTTCTTCAACCCGTGCGTCAACTTTCCACTTTGATGGTTGATATGACCTCTAGGGAGGATTACACCGGTCGGTTTCAAAGTTCTGACATTCAAGAAATCAATACTCTCGGGGAAAGCCTAAACAGTATGCTCCTTGCGATTGAAGATCGTGAACACTCGCTCCAGCAAGCGATTAAGGCGTTAGAAGTTGCGAGGGACGAAGCCCAGCATGTAGCCGACACCAAAACATCATTTCTCGCAAATATGTCCCATGAGATAAGAACTCCAATGAATGGAGTTGTGGGTATGATTTCACTCATCAAGGAAACGGAGCTTTCTAAGCGCCAGCGGGTGTACTTTGACACGATAGAAAAGTCTGCAGCAGGTTTGCTCGTTGTTATAGACGACATTCTCGATTTTACAAAATTAGAATCCGGACATCTACGAATTAGGACAGCACCATTTTCACTGAGTGATTTACTCGCCACCCTGAATACTATCTTCGAGATGCAAGCGGCCAACAAAGGACTGAAATTTCAACTTGTTTCTGCCGATGGGCTTCCGGATAGAGTGATTGGAGACCCTGCGCGTCTGCGGCAGCTGCTGCTTAATTTAATCGGGAACGCCGTTAAATTTACCGACGAGGGGTCAGTAGAGCTGCTTGTAACTCCTATAGCGGAGAGTGAAGCGTCTCTGATTCGGTTTGAGGTGGTCGATACTGGGATTGGCATTCCCGAGGAAAAACAACCGGGCATTTTCAAAGAATTTTATCAGGTCGATATAACTTCTACGCGGGCTTATGGCGGGACGGGTTTAGGCTTGGCGTTATGTCGAGAGCTCGCCCAGTTAATGGGAGGAAGCGTGTCTTTCAGCTCTACCGAGGGGGAGGGCTCGTGTTTTTGGCTCGACGTGCCATTACCGGGGGATTTACTCAATCCGTTCGCGATACGACCTGCTGCTGAGTTGAGTATAGATTCGAACCCATTCAAATCTGCCCTATTAGCTGAGCCAACTGGGACTCCACCGAAGTTGGCGGTCAAAGTCGATCCGAAAACTTCGTCTGCGTTGACCTTTCTAAGGGTCTTGGTCGTGGATGATTCGGAGGTCAACCGTTTTATCCTTTGCGAGCTACTGGGAACCCTTGGAATTAAGGCGACGGTTGCTTGTAATGGCGAGGAGGCTGTTGCGGCATTTAAGCACTCGACGTTGGACGTTATTTTCATGGATATACAAATGCCTGTAATGGACGGTGTTGCAGCTACTGCTGCGATAAAAACGCTTCAATCCGATCAAAATTTCAGCCCAGACTGTGTAATAGTCGGAGTATCTGCGCATGCTATGAGCGGTGATCGCGAAAAATATCTCGCCCTGGGAATGTCCGACTACCTGACTAAGCCAATTGATAGAAAGCATTTAGAAAGTTGTTTAAGCGCGCTGGCCAAAGAGCTTCGAGGAGATGTGCATTTATGGCGGTGACCGTGAAAAATACGAAGGCGCGTTTTGTGCCGGTCCCTATTAGGGCTGGCATTCGGTGTCTGCTTTTTACTGTTGCATGGATGAGTCAATCTGCTGGTGCACAAACGGTACCTTCTGATTTAGTGGACATATCAATTGAGGACTTATTTGCCGCAAACGTGGTAACGGAGGAGGCAAGAGATGGAGCCAGAAGACGATGGTATCTGGAGTACAGTTATGGCCGGTCAGAGTTTGATCAATATCAATTGGGCACACAAAAACTTAGTTACGATGATGTGCTTTGGTTGGGTCCATCCACAACTAGGACTCCAGACAATTACCCAGTGGTGCCAACCAAAATTAATCAGGAAGTGCACAGCCTTTTACTGGGTTTTCAGTATTCGAACAAAATTTCCGCAAGGCTTTCGGTTCCCTTCATAAAACAAAGTACCGACCATGTATCTATTGTCCCAGGCTACGACGAGTTCAATATCAGCTCTGACGGCGTTGGCGATGTAGTCGCTTTAATCGACTACGAGCTATCTCGCTCGGTGAATAGCGCTTGGCACGGCGTTTTCGGATTGAGCGTCCCGACTGGTTCAATAGATGAAGAGGGTGATACCCCTAGGGCGCCGGGTGATCAGCAGCTCCCTTACACGATGCAAATTGGCTCTGGTACGTGGGACTTGCCCCTTGGGGTTACCTATAAAAAATACGGGCAATACCTTAACGGTGGCTCAGATATGCTGGCGGTCATTCGAACCGGAAACAATGATCGCCACTATCGCCTGGGGCACAAGTTTACGTGGGCGGGTTGGCTAAGTTGGAATGGAGGAGCACTCGTTGAACCTGGTGTGCGATTAAGTTACCGCTGGCAGGGTGACATTTCTGGAGAGGATGTGAGCCTGCGTGTGCCCAACCCAGCTTTCCCTTATCCAGCGCCGGTGGTGGATCCTACCGCTTTTGGTGGTCAGCAACTTGATCTGGCCGTTTATGTTGATGTGGAGCTTGCCGCCCATTGGAACCTGCGGGTCGAGTACAGCAGACCATTGTGGCTTAATCTCAATGGGCCGCAGTCAGCCGAAAAATTCCATTTGGGTTTGAGCATTGGCACAACTTTTTAAGCTGTATTTTTGAAGGATGGCGGATGTCTGTGGTACTCTCCGCGCCTTCGGAGAAGTGGCCGAGTGGTCGAAGGCGCACGCCTGGAAAGTGTGTATACGGCAACGTATCGAGGGTTCGAATCCCTCCTTCTCCGCCATTTATTAAAGACTGTGTTGCATGTGCTGCTACTAGACACCTTAAGCCGGGGCACATTACCTACGCCCAGAGCCATTTATCATTTTTTTTGACGTGCCATGCGCCTGACTCGGTCGCTCCTAGCACCCTAAATTTTTACGTGTTTCTCGGCGTAATCAAGCCCAAGTGGCCACCAGGATTTCGGGCTGAAAAAATAACTCGCTGTGCTTAGCTCGATAACTCAGTGTTTTATGCGCTTTCATCAATCGCACCATAAACAATATTTCTAATTTGACCTCGAAAATTAAACGTCGATGAAGGTATGAGCTGTGTCATAAAAATAACGAAGAGTTCTTCCGCAGGGTCGACCCAAAAGTGAGTCGATGCATAGCCTCCCCAGTAAAAATCGCCCTCGCCAACAGTGCCGGACGCCACGGCATCTATCGTCGAGGCAAAACCTAAACCAAACCCCACACCTTCATTGCTGGTTTCGGAAAACCCGCCCATTGCCATCTGCGCAAGGCTTTTCTTACCGAGATGATTTTGGGTCATGAGTTTAAGCGTGTTGCGACCGATAAGTTGCTGGCCCTTATAATTTCCGTTGTTAACAAGCATCGTGCAAAACTTCGCATAGTCTTCAATTGTGCCCACTAGGCCGCCAGCGCCTGAGGGTCCTGCTGGTTGCAACCTATAGGGGCTTTCTTTGGGGTCATCCTGAAGTTTTAACCGCTTATCTGGGCCTCTAACGTAGCAAGCGGCAAAGCGTGAGAGCGCAGCATCGGGGACGGAGAAGCCGGTGTCATACATTTCTAGAGGTTCAAAAATTCTTTCCTTGAGAAACGCATCGAAGGGTTGGCCCGAGATCACTTCAATAAGGTAGCCGCAAATATCGGTGGCCAAGGAGTAGCTCCATCGTGTGCCCGGATCATAGAGAAGGGGTACTAGTGCCAGTTTATTGGCAAGGTCTTCTAGTGTGTCAGCTCCGGTTCTTGTAACCCCCGCAGATTGATAGGCGGCATCGACGGGCAGCTCCATGCCCGGCAGCAAGCCACCATAGGTTAGACCTGCGGTATGGGAGAGTAAATGCTGAATGGTCATTGCAGTTTTAGGCGGGCGTGTCGCCATGTCATCACCGACACCGTCAACCCAAACCCGCTGCATTGACCAAGACGGTATGAACTTGGCAACAGGATCACTCAGTTGAAAGCGACCCTCTTCAAACAGCATCATCAGGGCTATGGAGGTGATCGGTTTTGTCATGGAGTAAATGCGGAAGATCGTATCGTCGCGCATAGATAAATTACGCTCAAGGTCCATAAGTCCTAGGGTTAGAGAGCTTGCGACGTTCCCCTTTCTAGCAACAAGCAACCGGCAGCCCGGGATTTTTTGCGGTGTAATATAGTTTTGTTGTAGATGTGTCTGAAGCCGATCTAGCTTGTGCTTTGAAAAACCGGCGCTTGCAGGATTGAGTTCCATATTACGGCCTGAAGTGTTTTTAATGAGTGAATAAGCGGTGGGCGATGCATGCCTTCGCAGCGCTGCAGATTACACTAAGTTAGGTCTTGGAAATAATCCGTAACCAGAAGGGTGTTGATGGGGTTTCGAGTTTATTTCGGTTCAGGTACGAGGGTATTAGTACTCAGATTTGCAGTTTTTGAGCAGAAGAAGGTCACCATGGTTGGCCTAGGTGTGTTTCCACAATAAAAGCTGGATAATTACGGTTTTCCGCAGCTCTTGGAATTGCCGTGTTAATTGGCTGTCTCAGTCTCGAGGTTCGATCATACGTTAAGGACGCTTTTATCTGCGGGCTTATGCTTTGCGCAGGATTTTCTCGAGTTGCAGGCGCCGATATTTCAAATACGGCTTACGGTGTCCCATCGTGTTTGGCTGAACTCGCCCAACCGGCAGGTCACCGCGAACGTCTGCCCCAATCATTTGGCTTGGTCTCGTGGAATATTGAGAAAGGTAATAACCCTGAGTGGCTGGAAGACTTACAAACTCAGCAAACTTCTCCCGACTTAATGCTGCTTCAGGAAGCCTACATCCCTAGCCCTTTTAAACGATTTGTGGGGCCTGTCACCCATGAGAATTTCTCAGAGGGTTATTTAGCCGGCCGCTTACAGACCGGCGTACTGTCTGTTTCTAGCGTTAAACCTCAGCTTCATTGCGCGCTCACGGCTTATGAACCCTGGCTCACCACACCCAAAGCGACAACGATCACCCGCTATGGTCTGACCGGAAGTGAACAGCCGCTGCTTGTGATCAATGCCCACATGGTCAATTTTGAATGGGGTGTGGAGGGATTTATTCAGCAATGGCAGGAGATCGAACAGGTGCTTAAGCAGCACAACGGTCCCTTGATTGTTGCGGGGGATTTCAATACCTGGAATGTTGAGCGGGTAGGGGTTTTGGAGACGGTAAAGCGGCGTCATAATCTGACCAGCGTGGCTTTTTACCCGGATTTACGCACTGCATTTTTCGGCCTCCCATTGGATCACGTTCTGCTGCGCAACCTCAACGCGACCAAGGCTAAGGTGCTGGTGTCCACAAAATCGGATCACAACAGCTTGTGGGTTGAGCTTAAGTTTGAATAAACGGTGTGCAACAAATTCACAGTGTTTATAACCTATACAAGATCTAGACAAGGCTTCCCGGCGTAGTAAGTGGGCCGTACTAGAAAGCAAGTACGCGAGGGGAAGCGAAATGCAAAGGAATATAAGCGGGGTCGAGCGAGTGCTGCGGCTCTGTCTAGGATTGGGAATCTGCACTGCGGTGTTGCTGCTAGGACAGGGCACATTAGCTGACAGTGTGCTGCTATTGCTTGGTTTTTTTTTGGTGCTAAACGGTTTAACAGCCCGCTGTTACCTTTGGCGCTGGCTGGGCATTAGTAGTTTGCGGAAATCAGGGGGCTGCGCCCTAAACACTCAGGATCGCCCCGAAGTTTAGGTTGCGCCTGCGGTTTCCTGCGCGCCGACACTGCGTGTGCCGTGCATCACCATCACTAAGACAGTCACCCTGTCTGCTTTTTTAAGTCAGCCATTAGACTACGCGCAGCCATTATGAAGCAGCCAGTACCGCTAAGGCCTAGGGTCAGGGCACAGAGCATCGCATAGCGCAGATTGTTAGCTCCGAATACGCTGGCGAAGCTGTCGCTCAAAATACCAACGATGACCGGACCAAGCCCCAAGCCAATCATATTTAAAATGAAAAACAAAACCGCTGACGCCATTGCGCGCATGGCAGGCGATACCAGTGATTGGCACATGGCAATGCTAGGGCCTAAATACAGTGAATTAAGAATATTGGCTGGGAATAGGACCAGCAACACGAGCGTTGCGTTGTCGCTTAAAATCGCGAAGGTCATTGGGACAATGGCAAGACAGTTACCAATTATTGGGATCCAAACATACCAGCGTTTGTCATCTTGCCCCCATCGGTCCGCCAAATAGCCGCCCATAAAAGTGCCAATGGCACCGGCAACGCCAGATACTAGTCCCAGGGCAAAGCCCACCTCAGCGACCGTGAAACCATGGGTTCGCATCAAATAAGATGGGTAGAAATTGCCATTACCGTAGGCCACAAAGGACGTCATGGCGCACCCGAAGGCGATCCACCAAAATGCCTGTCTTTGTCTGAGAGTGCTGATGGTCTCGTTTAAGCTCGATTTTGCTGCACTCTGCCCTAGGTCCCAGCGGCCTCGCAGAGGCTCGCGAACCAATAGAAGTACGATTAGCGCGAAGAAGAGACCGGGAATGCCAACGATGAAAAAAGCGTTGCGCCAGCCATATGTCTCCGCAATGTAGCCTCCTCCAGCGAAGCCAAAAAGAATGCCCAGATAAATTCCAGCGGTATAAAACGATAGGGCAGTGCCGCGTTTTTCTGGTGGGAAGTAGTCGCTTATCATTGAATGTGCGGGGGGCGATCCACCAGCCTCGCCCAATCCTACGCCGAGTCGGGCCAAGACCAGCTGGCTGTAGCTGCCCACCATTCCCGATAAGGCGGTCATGCCACTCCACAAGGCGAGGGACCCCGCGATAATATTCCGTCTGTTGGAGCGGTCAGCGAGCCAGGCGATAGGTATTCCTGCACACACATAGATTAGGGCAAAGCTGAAGCCCGTCAGCACGCCCAGCTGCGCATCTGACAATCCTAACTCCGCTTTAATCGGCTCTTGTAATATGACAAGGATTTGCCGATCGATAAAGTTGAAGGTGTATACAATGGTAAGTACCACCAGAACTAACCATCGATATCGATGGTCTTTGCGATCTTGGTCGGTTTGAGATGCTACGGTCATGAATCTGGTCTCGTGACAAACGAAGTGTTTAATTTTGAGCCCACTTTAAGATCCTCCTTTCCTGCTGCTGGCGTTGCAGTGCAGGTGACCCCAGGCGCGCACATCATTTCATAGAGGTCTTTGTTGACCAAGTTGAAAATGGTTGGAGTTGTAAAGGTTTCTCTCGTGGACAAATAGGCTCGTGGTATCATTTGCCCATGCCAAAGACAAAAACAGAACTTACGCATCTTGATGAAGCGGGTCATGCCAGCATGGTAAATGTAGGCTCTAAAGCCGATACCGAGCGCTATGCGGTGGCGACCGGTAAGGTCAGGATGAAGCCGGCGACACTGGCACTGATTATTGAGGGGAGTCTGCCCAAAGGCGATGTTTTCGCCGTTGCTCGCATTGCAGGTATTCAAGCGGCCAAGCAGTGTTCGAACCTAATCCCCCTGTGCCATTTATTGCTACTCAACAGCGTGCAAGTGGATCTAGAGCCCGACCCCGAGCTGCCTGGAGTTCGAATTTCCTCAATATGCCGAGTGACGGGTAAAACTGGCGTGGAAATGGAGGCGCTTACCGCGGTATCAGTGGCTGCACTCACGCTATATGACATGTGCAAGGCCGTTGACCGCGGCATGAGCATTGAAGGCATTCAAGTCGAAACTAAGGCTGGAGGAGCTGGCGGGACATGGCAACGTGGTGATGCATGTTAACCGTGCGCTTTTTTTCATTGATCCGTGAGGCGCTCGATTGCGAAGAACTACAGGTGGAGCATCAGGAGACCCTGTGCACAGTTGGTGATCTTAAGCAGAGTCTGGTAGATAACGGAGGGGATCATTGGCGTGAGGCGCTGTATCAGCCCAATGTAGTGCATGCCCTCAACCAGCGTGTTGTGAACACAGATCACGAATTGAAAGATGGCGATGAGGTGGCGTTTTTTCCACCCATGACTGGCGGTTGAAATGAGTGTACTGGTACAGGAGACCCCTTTTTCTGTAGACCAGCAGCAGAGCCTGTTTCTGGCTTCAAGTAGCGGTGCGGGCTTGGTAACTTTTACCGGCTATTTGAGAGATTTTAGTGCTGAAGGCGGTATTGAAGCTTTAGAGCTAGAGCATTACCCGGGGATGACAGAGCGCGTCCTAGAAGAGTTAGGGGCAGCTGCGGTTAGCCGCTTTGACTTACGAGGTTGGAGGATTGTGCACCGTTATGGACGAATTGGACAGCAAGACCCTATCGTTTGGGTGGGAGTTTTTGCTGATCATCGCCATGAGGCGTTCGCGGGCTGCCAATTTATTATGGACACGTTGAAAACAAAGGCGCCGTTTTGGAAAAAAGAATTTATGTGCGATGGGCGTGTGCTTTGGGTTCAGTCCAAATCAGAGGACGCCGAGCGAGAACAAGCGTGGCAGGAAGGTGTGTATGAGTAGTACTGAGTTTCGTAATGCCCTTGGGGCATTTACCACCGGAGTTTGCCTTATCACCGTCAATGACGCCCATTCGGGCGCCTTAGCGTTAACCGCAAACTCTTTTAGTTCACTGTCACTTGAACCGCCATTAGTGCTTTGGAATATTCAGAACGATTCAGATTGCTTCAGGGAGTATACCGAGTGTGCGCACTTCGGTATTTCAATATTGTGTGCAGACCAACAGGCGCTGTCGAGCGCCTACGCGCGAAAGGACAACCACGCTGTTGCAGAAGATGATTTCATCACCGATGAGCATGGGGTGCCTTTACTCAAGCGAGCCGTCGCACGCTTTAGCTGTAAAAACTTTCAGCTTGTAGAGGCCGGTGATCATCATATTGTGATCGGCGAGGTCACGGCCTTTGACGCCCACGACGAGTCGCCGCTCTTATTCAGCCGTGGGTCTTATGACCAACTGGCCTCGCGTTCTGATTAAGGATTCGCCGTGAAATTCTGCCCAGATTGTGGTGCGCCAACTAATCGGCGTGTGCCTGAAGATGATGATCGAGAGCGTGATATTTGCTCTCGATGCGAGACAATTCACTATCACAACCCTAAGGTTATAGTGGGCTGTATACCCGAGCATAACGGTCAGATTCTCATGTGCAAACGGGCCATAGAACCGCGTTACGGTTTATGGACATTGCCTGCTGGGTTCATGGAGAACGGTGAGACCACGGCTGAAGGTGCCGCTCGTGAGACCTGGGAGGAAGCCGCTGCGGTCGCGACTGAACCGATGCTCTACAGGATTTTTGACGTCCCTCATATCAATCAGGTGTATATGTTTTATCGCTGCGGTGTCGAAGGCGGCCGCTACGGAGTGGGCCCCGAGAGTTTGGAGACCGAGCTTGTGTCACCGTCTGATATCAGATGGGATGAGTTGGCATTTCCCGTTGTTCGGGAGCTGCTTAAAGAATTTATCGATGACAGCCGCGCTGGTGACTTTCCCGTGCGCCATAGCGTCATAAGCATAGGTCGTCGTTAACTAGTACGAGGGCTTATCTCGCTTTCCTCCGTGTTTTTTTAGATAAAGGATTTACACGATGACATTTCCTAAAATTGGTAACCTAGCCCCAGTATTTGCCTTGCCAGACCAAGAAGGTACTAAGGTAAAGCTCCAAGATTTTCGCGATCAAAAAAATGTGGTGGTTTATTTTTATCCCAAGGCTATGACCCCTGGGTGCACGGTTCAGGCTGCCGGCCTGCGTGACATCGCAGCTGATCTGGCAAAACGTAACACGGTGGTTTTAGGTATCAGCCCAGACGCGAGTAAACGCCTTGCAAAGTTTTCCGAGCGAGACGGCCTCAACTTTACGCTGCTCGCTGATGAAGATCATGCTGTCGCCGATAAGTATGGGGCTTGGGGGCCAAAGAAGTTTATGGGTCGGGAGTTCGACGGTATATTAAGAACAACCTTCATTGTCGGCCGGGATGGTCGGTTGAAAGGGGTGTTAGATAAGTTCAAAACCAAGAGCCATCACGAGGATCTTTTGGCGGCTTTAGATGACTTGGATCTTGACTAAGCTTCGACGACCTAGCCCGAGGCCCCTGCGCAATACCTTGCCGGGTAGGAGTATCATCGTTGCGATCCACTTAATATCGTTGTGATGTACTTAATGGCGCCGGCGAGTTTTGGAGTAATCACCCGCTTAGGTGATGATTTTGATATTCTTACAACTCTTCACTAGTAGCGTTATTCATGCGAGTCATTACCTGTAATACCAACGGAATTCGAGCGGCACAGCGCAAGGGTTTTTTTTCTTGGCTGTCCCAGCAGGATGCAGATTTTGTATGCATTCAAGAGACGAAGGCGCAGATACACCAGCTGGACCCAGCGCTGTTTGCACCAGAGGGGTATCACTGCACCTACAACGATGCTCAAAAACCCGGCTACAGCGGAACAGCTGTTTTCAGTCGGATAAAACCCAAAACCGTAGTGACTAAATTGGGCTGGGAGCCTATGGACTCCCAAGGGCGTTATTTGCAAGCCGATTTTAAAGGTTTAAGTGTGATCTCGCTGTATGTCCCTTCAGGATCGAGCGGTGAAGCAGCTCAGGATCGTAAAGAGATTTTCATGGAAAAGTTTCTTCCGCATTTGCAGGCTTTAAAGCGTAAGCGGCGAGAATTCATCATTTGCGGGGACTGGAACATTTGCCATCGCGAGATCGACCTGAAAAACTGGCGAGGCAATAGAAAGAACTCAGGGTTTCTACCCCACGAACGAGCTTGGCTCGATAGAGTTTATGACGAGCTCGGCTGGGTTGACGTCTTCCGTCGCATTAATCCCAACCCAGATCAGTATACTTGGTGGTCCAATCGCGGCCAGGCATGGGCTAAAAACGTTGGTTGGCGTCTCGATTACATGCTCTGTACCCCCGGGATTGCGTCGGCGGGGTCTTCCGCCAGTATCTATCGGGAGGAGCGTTTTTCAGATCATGCGCCACTCATTATCGATTTTGATACTGAGGTTGAAGGCTGAGGCTTTGGTGAATACGTTTGTTCATTAATCAATAAAGTTACCAGGAGAAAGTTATGTTCATATCTAGCGCTTATGCCCAATCTGCGGGCCCGGCACCTGCCGGTGGTGAATTCATGCAGATAGGCTTTTTGATCGTTTTGTTTGCACTGTTTTATTTCTTAGCCATACGACCCCAACGAAAGCGACAAAAAGAGCATACCGATATGATCTCTGCGCTGAAGAAGGGCGATGAGGTGGCGATGTCTTCGGGCATGCTGGGTAGGGTTACTGCCCTTGATGAAAACTATCTTACTCTCGGAGTATCGGGCGGATTAGAACTCAAATTTCAGCGGCTACACGTCAACGCGATTTTGCCCAAGGGCACGCTAAAGTCTGTGGGCACAGAGTAAGCTCTCATCGGATCGCTACATTACCCAGAGCGGTTGTCACTGGCGCAGCTGCCCACGCCACTGGAATTTTTGCCGAGAGCAAGCACTGCTTGGGGCTGCGGTAAACGCCTTTGGATAAAGCGCGACGATCTTACGGGCTCTACGTTAACAGGTAACAAGGTTCGCAAACTTGAATTCATTGCGGGCTTTGCTGAGACGCACGGCTTCAATACTTTAATAACTTGCGGTGGCCTACAAAGTAATCATGCCCGCGCCACTGCAAATGTGTGTGCGAAGTTGGGCTGGCATTGCGAGCTTGTGTTAAGAGGCCGTGATCCCGTAGGCGAGGGTAATACGCTACTGGACCAGTTATTTGGTGCGCAAGTCACTGCTGTCGAGCCCCGTCGCTACACCGAGCATCTGGATTCTCTTTTAGAGCAGCGAGCAGAGCATCATCGCAGTCAGGGCAGGCATCCACTGATCATTCCTACCGGGGGAAGCAACGGTCTTGGCATTTGGGGCTATGTTAGCGGCGCAGAGGAATTAGTCGCTGACATGGCAGCGGCAGACATTACCAATGCAACTATTGTGACGGCGACAGGCTCAGGTGGCACACAGGCAGGCCTGACCCTGGGGATGGCACTTTTTCAACCTGACTGTTCGGTTTGGGGTTTTGCCGTTTGTGACGACGAGCAATACTTCACCGATAAAGTGAGCGATGATATTTGTGAGGCTCAGGGAATGTGGTCAGCACTCGCGTGTGAAAATATTCAGATAAATACCAATGATGCCCATGTCGGCCCGGGTTATGGCAGGGCGACTGAGCCGGTATATGAACGTATTGCTGCTCTGGCGAGTTTGGAGGGGATTATTCTTGACCCCGTTTACACAGGCAAAGCCTTCCACGGTCTTTGCGATGAGCTTGCCCAAGGCGCTTTCCCTGAGGCGACAGACATAATTTTTGTACACACAGGGGGAATATACGGCATATTCCCTCATGGTCAGCAGCTTGCGGCGGCGGCCAGCCACCCAGCACCATGGGTCAACTAATTTAGAGGCATTTTCAGTGGAAGCTATTATCACGCAGATCAATGCAGTTGCCTGGGGCCCGGGCATGCTGATTTTGTTGCTAGGAACTGGGATTTTCCTAACACTAGGGCTGAGTTTCATGACGCTTCGGCGCATCCCCACTGCGTTTCGCTTGTTGTTTGGTGGCGGTTCAGGACAAGGTAGCGGTGACATCGCCCCCTTCCGAGCGCTAATGACCTCGCTTTCCGCCACGATTGGGACAGGCAATATTGCCGGTGTTGCGACTGCAATCGCCTTGGGAGGACCTGGAGCACTATTTTGGATGTGGATAACCGCACTTTTTGGCCTTGCAACGAAATTTGCTGAGGGCGTATTGGCCGTGGAATATCGAGAGCGGGATGCTCTGGGTGGGTACAGCGGCGGTCCCATGTATTACATTCGTAATGGTCTAGGGCAACGGTATAAATTCCTGGCAACAGCCTTTGCGGTATTTGGCGCTATGGCTGGCTTTGGTTTGGCCAATACAGTGCAGTCGAACTCGGTGGCACAAGTCCTAGGAGATAATCTTGGCATCCCTTGGCAGGCGACCGGCATTGTTCTAATGCTGGTCGTTGGTAGCGTTATTTTGGGTGGCATTCAGCGTATCGCATTAATTGCAGGGGCCGTTGTCCCGAGCATGGCCATTGCTTATGTTCTGATGAGTGTCGTCGTCATTGCAATGCATATTGAAGAAGTGCCTGCGGCCTTTCAGACAATTTTTAACTCTGCGTTCAATGGTGCGTCTGCTGCGGGTGGCTTTGCCGGCGCGACCGTGTGGGCAGCGATCAGATTTGGTGTTGCCCGTGGTGTTTTTTCAAATGAAGCGGGCTTGGGCAGTGCGCCAATTGCCCACGCCGCAGCGAGAACTAATGAACCGGTAGAGCAGGGTATGATCGCCATGCTAGGTACATTCATCGACACGCTGATCGTTTGTACGATGACCGGTTTGGTGATTGTGCTCACCGGCGTATTTGAAACCGGTGAGTCCGGAGCCTCCTTGACGGCTATGGCATTCGCAGAAAGCTTTCCTGGGGGAGAGTGGGTTGTCACTTTAGGGGTTATTTTATTTGCCACGACTACAATGATCGGATGGTCATTTTATGGCGAACGCTGCGTCGTTTACTTGGTGGGCACCCGAGGTATTTTACCGTTCCGGATTCTTTGGGTCGCAGCGATTCCAGTAGGTGCGGGATTGAACCTTGGCATAGTCTGGTTGATCGCTGACACCTTAAATGCCTTCATGGCCATCCCAAATTTGATCGCATTATTGCTGTTGTCACCTGTCGTATTTAAGTTATCTCGGGCATATTTTTCTGGGGAAAGAAGACCTGCAGCTGCGGAAAATGGGGCGTAATTTGGTCTCGCCAACTGCGCCCTCAAATCTGGTAATCGCGATATCATCGCGAGCGTTGTTTGATCTAGACACCGCACATCAGGTTTATGAAAAGAAAGGGCTGGCGGCTTACTCTCAATATCAAATTGATAACGAGCAAGTGCCCCTGAACCCGGGCACGGCTTTTGGTGTTGTTCGTAAATTATTAGCCCTCAATGACAGTCTTAGTGATGCAATGCAGGTAGAAGTCGTGTTGCTTTCCCGTAACAGTGCAGACACGGGGCTGCGGGTTTTTAATTCTATCGAACACTACCAATTACCGATTACACGGGCAGTTTTCTGTGGAGGGCAAGCCCCTTGGCGCTATATTGTTCCTTTTGGTTGCCAATTATTCCTCTCTGCTGAACCTGATGACGTCCGCAAAGCGCTGGAAAATCAGGTGGCGGCGGCTACGCTAGTCTCTCGTCAGGCCTCAGATAACGAGAATCGGCAATTGCGTTTCGCCTTCGATGGCGATGCCGTACTGTTCTCTGATGAGGCTGAGCAAATTTATAAACGCGATGGTTTAGAGGCTTTTACTGCGAGCGAGCGAGCTGCGCGGCATGAGCCTCTCCAAGGTGGGCCATTCAAGCGATTCTTAGCTGCCTTACAGCAATTGCAGCAGGCTTTTCCTGCTGATGAGGCGCCCATTCGCACGGCTTTGGTGACGGCGCGTTCTGCTCCGGCACACGAACGTGTTATTCGTACCTTGCGCGCCTGGGATATTCGAATTGATGAATCTATCTTTCTTGGTGGGCTCGATAAGACTGAATTTTTGAAAGCCTATCAGGCTGACGTCTTTTTCGATGATCAGCAGACACATTGCGATCGTGCTGCAGGTCACGTCACAACCGGGCACGTCCCCCACGGTGTTGCTAACCCTCCCAAGTGATGTTTTGCGCATTAGTGCATAAAAAACATTAATTTTATGTCCAAAACGCTGGATCCAGAGGGCAACTGGCGGTACTTTTTCATCGACGGCGTCTTAGGGGTGATAATTTGAAACTGCAACAATTGAGATACATCTGGGAAGTTGCTCATCATGACCTCAATGTGTCTGCGACGGCACAAAGTCTGTTCACCTCCCAGCCAGGAATCAGTAAGCAAATACGGCTCCTAGAAGATGAATTGGGCGTGGAGATTTTTGCACGCAGCGGAAAACATCTGACGCACATTACTCCTGCTGGCGAGGTCATACTGGAGTTAGCTGGGGAGATGCTGCGCAAGTCAGATGCAATAAAACGTGTGGCACAGGAATTTTCGGACGAGACGAGTGGTACTTTGTCTATAGCCACCACCCATACTCAAGCGCGCTACGTGCTGCCACCTATTATTAAAGACTTTATGTCGGGTTACCCTAACGTGTCCTTGCAAATGCAGCAGGGCACGCCGCCGCAGATTGCAGAGATGGCCGCAGAAGGCAGTGTTGATTTCGCGATCGCTACGGAGGCCCTCCAGCAATTCAATAGTTTGGTTTTATTGCCCTGCTATCGCTGGAATCGTTGCATAGTCGTGCCCAAAGGACATCCTCTAACTCAAGTAGAACGGTTGACTTTAGAGGCTGTGGCGGAGCATCCAATCGTGACTTATACCTTCGGATTTACAGGCCGATCGAAGCTTGATGACGCGTTCAAAAGTAGGGGCTTAGTGCCTCACGTTGTATTTACCGCAGTTGATTCCGATGTTATCAAGACCTACGTCAGACTAGGCCTAGGGATAGGCATTATTGCGGGTTTGGCCCATGATGAAGATCTCGACGAGGATCTCGTCAAACTAAACGTAGATCATCTCTTTGCCAGTAGCGTGACCAGCCTTGCCTTCAGAAAGGGCTCGTTTTTACGCGGCTACATGTACGATTTTATTCAGGCCCTTGCGCCGCATCTGACGCGAGATATTGTCGTTGAAGCACTCTCGAGATCGAATCCCGCAGAGCGGGAGGCGCTTTATAGTCACATCGAATTGCCAACCTACTGACTGTCGAGAGCGCGCATAAAACCGGCGACTTTGTCCATGGTTTCACTGAACTCTTCCTCTGGCACTGAATCCCAGGTAATTCCTCCGCCGCCCCAGCAATAAAGCACGCCATTCGAGGCCTCAAGGGTCCGAATTGCAATACTCGATTCGAGCCATCCGTTCGAAGACATGGCAAAAACACTGCCGCAATAAACCCCTCTAGAGCCGGTCTCTAGGCTTTTGATAATTTCTACAGAGCGTTTCTTAGGGGCCCCCGTGATTGAACCACCGGGGGAAGCCGCAATAAAGGCGGCTCCAGGGGTTACTTCCGGTTTCAGCTCGCCTTCAATTCGACTCACTAAATGATGCACGTTGTCGTAGCTGTAGAGGGCACATAACTCGGTGACTTCGACCGTTCCCGTTTTGCAGAGTTTACCCAGGTCATTGCGCAATAAGTCAACGATCATAATGTTTTCTGCGCGATCTTTCGTTGAACTTAAAAGAGCGTTAGCCGAGTCATTATCTCGCTTCTGATCGCGAAAGCGGGGGCGCGTACCTTTAATTGGTTGGGAGCGTATAAAGCCGGCATCAATACTTAAAAAGCGCTCTGGTGATTGAGAAATAACGGCATGATTAGAGCCAAGTTTAAGGAATGCTGCGTAATCTCCCGGGGCCACATCTCTTAGTGCTTCGTAAATGCCATACTCAGATCCACTGTAGGAGCACTGAAATCGCTGGGCGATATTAGCCTGGTAACAATCTCCTGCAGCGATTAGCGCCCTGACTTCGGCCACCATCGACCTGTAACTTCCACTTGAAATATCAGCTGTAAACTTATGATCTATATGGTATTTTAGCTCACTTTTGTTTTCAGCCGCGGCCATTCTACGTCGCACTTCAGTGCTGGTTTGCGCTGAGACACACGGATCTTGTACCAGCCAAGCGCGCTCCTCAGAATGATCCTGTAGGACATACCAAGAGTATATTCCAGCGATTGCGGGTTGCAGCGGCTCACTCGGCACATTAAGCGTGTTTGCGGCGGCGGTTTCAAAATCAAGAAACCCAATTGCCATGCGAGACGATTCGGCAGGGGATGCGTTCAGGTCTGCTTCTATCGCGCTTATCCAGCGTGCCGCGTCTCCACCAAAATCCGTAACGCAGAAATATCGATCTGGCAGCGCAGTGATAATGTCATAGCGGCCACTATCGTTATCACGCTTTCGACTGTCGAGAACAGCAAAGCCCTCCAAATCAGCGAAGCGTCGGGCCCAAAGCGTTACATCATTCGAATAGGGTACGGGGTGGCAGTGTGGACTATGAATTTTCAAAGATTTTGATGACCATTTCGCAACAAATTGACACAATACTGCTCTTAACCGTAAGTTACGAGCGCGCTTTGATGGCGGACTAACAAGCGCAGGTTACCGGGTCACCCAAGGGTAGCCGAACCGCGCCCACAAACAGTAGGATTAAGGGTTTCCATGACCGATAAAGTCAAGCCGGAAAACGAACAATGCAGCGGGGATACGGCGCCCCCCTTTGCCACGCTTAGCAATCCACTTCGGCGTCGTGTGCCGTCTTCCAACAGTCAGTCAGGGCGCTACGAGCAGACGCTTGCGCGTGGCATGGAGCTTCAGCAACGTCCCTACGAAGCCGCAGGGCAGCGTGGCATACAGCGCCAGCATCTGAAGAATCGTATGACGGTGTGGGAAAGAGTTCAGTTTTTAGCTGACGGCGCCCCGCAAGTGCTTTACCAAAACTGGGGACCGAATCTTGATGGGGCCTCGCTCGTTACTGCCATCATTCAGATTGATGGACGTGATGTCGCCATTTACGGCCACGATTTTACAGTGCGTGCCGGTTCAATGGACGCCACCAACGGTAAAAAATTAGCCCGTCTCTTTGAGTTAGCGGCGAAGCGGGGCATTCCACTTGTAGGACTCAATGACTCGGCTGGTGCTTACATTCCTGCCGGAGTAGGTGGGCTCGATGGCTATGCCGATGCATTTACTGCGCTTAGGAAGGTCAGCGGAGTGGTTCCCAGCATAATGTGTATGTTTGGTTTCAATGCTGGGGGAGGCAGCTATCTGCCGCGTCAGGGCAGTTTTCTGATTCAACCTAAGGATACGTTTTTTGGCTTGACCGGGCCGGGCGTTGTCAAATCTGTGCTCGGCGAGGATATTACCCCCGAGGAACTGGGTGGACCAAATGTTCATAGTCAAACAGGTGTCACGGACTTTGTCGTAGACGATGAGGTATCGGCACTACAAAAAGTTCGGGAGATTTTGAAATACATACCTGACTCAAGTGCTGCAGCGCCTCAATTCAAACCCACCACTGATCCAGCAGCACGTTCTACTGTTGATATCGATATTCTTCTGCGTAAGGCGTTTAACTCTCCAACGGGCTTTAACACACCGGTCGACATTACTATTTTGATCCAACAGCTTTGTGATCATGGTGACTTTCTTGAAGTGCAGGCTGAGAGGGCTCGAAATACGATCACCGCATTTGGACGGATGGCGGGGAACGTAGTTGGTTTTGTGGCCAACAACTCTGCAGTCGCCTCGGGACAAATTGATATTGATGCCGCCTACAAAAATGCGCGGTTTATTCGATTTTGCAACCTCTACAACATTCCCGTGATGTTTTTAGAAGATACAACAGGCTTTCTTCCCGGCCGTGAGCAAGAGCATCGGGGCATTGTTCAGGCGGGACGAGCGATGCTTGATGCGATTGTAGATTTGCGCACCCCACGATTCCTGGTTCTGGTTCGCAATGCCTTTGGTGGAGCTTACGCGTCCTACAACAACTACCCGACCGGTGCGGATTTTGTCGTTGCATTACCAACGACCCGCGTTGCCGTTATGGGGCCTGCGGGTGTGGAGTACGTATACAAAGATGAGTTACGGAAAATTCGTGGTGAAGCCTCTGCTCGGATGAGCGCAGAGAAATCGGCGCAGATACAACAGGGCCTCAGTGATGACGAAGCTCAAGCGGCTGCCAAGGAATTAGTAGGTTCATGGGTTCGTGCTGAAGAAGCAGAGTTGGCGTTGCGCTATGAGCGTGAAATCATGAATCCGGAAGAAGCTCTGAGCCTAGGCTCAGTGTCGCAGATCGTTATGCCTGCAGATTTGCGTCAGGTTCTCACCGATCATTTGTCTTTTTGCCTACGACACTATGAACCCTCAGCGCTGCATGATGTGCAACGCGAGTTCCATTGATAACGGTCACAGGAATCTCAAGCGTGTCTAACGAACACTATCTCAGCAATCCATCTGTTCACCAAAACCGCCAACTAGGGCGCGGCGATTCGGCGTGGATTCAGAGTTTCGATTGCAGCGGCATGCGTCCGCTGATTATTTGCAGAGGCCCGATTCGGAAAGAGGCTATCGACGTTTTTTCTGAGATGGGCATCCACCATTTTGGAATACTGCTCTCAGAGAAGGATTCTATTGTATATCCGAGAGCGCTCGCTCCCGAGCTCAGAGTTCTCACAGACTCTAGCCGTATTCATCGTGTTCCCGATTACACCGGTGCCAGCAAAGAGGAGCGTTTACAGCGTATCGCTGACATTATCGCAATTGCTAAAGCGGGTGATTACAACGCTATTTTCGCCGGTTACGGCTTCATGGCAGAAGATGAAGCTATGGTAGCGGCTATGGAACATGCCGGGCTCAACTTCATCGGTCCCTGCTCAAGAACGGTTCATGACGCTGGTTTAAAAGATGAGGCAAAAAGAACGGCGTTGAAGGCTGGGGTCTCAGTAACGCCGGGCATTGACAACGGCACGGCACTCACCTTGCTGAAAAAGCATTCCAATAAAGAAGCGCTACGAGCACTAGCGCAAGCTGAAGACCTGGACGTTCCGGAGTCTGCCTTTGATACGGAAGCGCTAGAGACGCTTGCCGACATCATTCTTAGCGCGGGCTATAAAAAGGGCGTTGACCTGTACACGGTTGAGGAGCTGTCAGAAACGCTCACTGACGCCGTGCGTCAAATCAATACGCAATATCCTAAAAATAGAGTGCGCCTCAAGGCAATTGGTGGAGGTGGTGGTAAAGGCCAAAGAATTGTCGCTCTAGGCGATGCAGAACGAACACCAGAGCTGGTTCGAGAAATTTTAGCCGAAGTTAAAACCACTGGTGTTGGTGACAACAAAAACGTTTTAGTGGAGCTCAATATTGAGACCACGCGACATCAAGAGATTCAGGTCATCGGCAATGGTGATTGGTGTATTACTTTGGGCGGCAGAGACTGCTCACTACAAATGCACGAACAAAAACTATTAGAGGTGTCCGTAACTCGAGAAAGTCTTGTGCAGGCGGTGGAAGCTGCTGAGCGTGCTGATCAAGCAGAGGCGGCAGCAGTCTTACGCCAGGACCTTGAGACCCTCGATACGATGGAGTCTGAGGCGGCGGTCTTTGGCTTGGCCGTCGGCTTAGACTCGGTTTCCACCTTCGAATGCATTGTAGACCGAGATCAGCATTTCTTTATGGAAATGAATACCCGGATTCAAGTTGAGCACCGGGTCAGCGAACTTTGTTATGCGATGCGCTTTGAGAATCCAGATGACCCCGAAGACGCCTTCGTCGTCAATTCACTCGTTGAGGCGATGGTGTTACTCGCCGCTCATGGTTCCCGCTTACCTAAACCTATCCGGGTAGCCCGATATGCCGACAGCGTCGAGGCGCGACTTAACGCCACAAATGATGCCCTCCAACCCAGTGCAGGTGGTCAAATTCAGCATTGGTCAGATGCTATTGATGGCGAGATTCGTGACGATCAGGGAATCAGCCTACACAACCCTGATACTGACGTATTCATGGATTACACCCTGGCAGGCGCCTACGACTCAAACATCGCTCTGCTGTTGACGGTTGGTGAGAATCGAGACTCCTGTTATCAGAACATGGCTGAGGTCCTGCGGCAGACAACGATGCGAGGGCCCGATCTAAACACAAATCTCAATTTTCACTATGGCTTGGTAAACTGGTTTCTGGGGAACGAAATTAACGCTCGTCCCACCACGAAATTTATTGTGCCGTACCTCACAGCCGTTGGGGAATTAGCAAAAGAGGCACAGCGCGTTGATATCGAAGCAGCGTGGGCTTTGTTATGTAAGCAGCGAATTGACGAAGCCTTACCGGAGCATCAGGCAGCGTTACAAAATGTGCTGCAAAGCAAGCAATCGCTATTGTTGCGTCCGATGAAACTGTTGCTTGACTCACCGCACTTGTTGTCAGGCTGGTTAAGCGTCAACGGTGGCGCCTTCCAGCGCGATGGCGACCATATTAGTTGGGCTGAAAATCCAGTCGATCTCTTATCAGACACCTATCACTTTTTGAAAATGGACTGGTCTGCTGACGCCGCCGCTGCCCACGTAATTTGGGATCATGATCATAAAATCCTATCGGAAGCGGAAGATTTTTATCGTGATTTAGGGCAGCAACTGGAGGTAGAACATTGGAGCGACTTAAACGCGCTGCTGAATGCCCCAGAGCATGACGGATGGAGTCGCGAGGAATGGGCTGACATTGTCGCCGCCCATCGGGGTTTCCAAGCGGGTATGGAAATATTAGAGCTGCTGCCAGCCATGGCTCGCTTCACTGGATTCTATGAGTTAGGGGTAAATCTAGACTTGAGCATTGCCATCCCTGATCGACTCTTGAATGAAGCACATCAGGGCGCAATGGCTAAAGTACTCGCGCCCCCGCCGGTTGCAAAATCTAATGAAATTGTTGCGGTCAGCGGCGGAATGTTTTACGGGCGAGAGGCACCTGATGCCCCTCTTTATGTCCAGGCTGGGGATCATTTTGAAGCTGGGGAGCCCGTTTACATTGTAGAAGTCATGAAGATGTTCAATAAAGTTTACGCACCCTTTGCCGGAGTTGTTGATGAGGTTCTGATCGAGGGTGAGGGCGTCATTATTAGTAAAGGTCAGCCGCTGTTTAAGGTAACACCTGACGAGAAAGTCGAGATCGAGCCCGAACATGTTGTTGCGGAGCGTCGCAGGACGCACACCCGCGAGCTCATGAAAATGTTTCTTTGAATTGGAGCGCTGTTTTGATTACCAGTCTTGACCACATTGCTATTGCTGTCCCCGATCTTAATGCCGCAATCGAGCGTTTTATGGGGGATTTTGGCCTCAGCTTTGACGGCACTGACGATGTTGTAGCGGCGCAAACTAAGACGGCGTTTTTTAGTTTGCCGCCGACTCATATTGAGCTTGTACACCCATTAGATGGGGCGGGGCCCATCGCTAAGTACTTGGAAAAGCGAGGTGGCGGTATACACCACCTCTGCTTTAGGTCTGATGATATTGACGCAGACGTAGCTCGCCTCAAAGAAAAAGGATACCAATTTCTAAGTGATGAACCATCCCCGGGGGCACACGGTGCGAGGGTTATCTTCATCCATCCAAAGAGCTGTGACGGCGTACTCATTGAGCTCAGCCAGCCCGGCGATCAAGCAGGTGAACACGCATGAGTAACGTTTATGATCCTGAAAAGGCGAATCTCGAAAATTGGTCGGAACTTGTTACTAAGCAAAGTAAGGGATTGGGCCCTGATGATTTCACGTGGCACACACCTGAGGGGATCCCACTTAAAACACTCTATACGGCAGCAGACCTAGAAAACTTGCCATTGACCGACACTTTGCCGGGCATCTCTCCCTTCATTCGCGGTCCAATGGCGACAATGTATGCAGGGCGGCGATGGACGATTAGGCAATATGCGGGGTTCTCTACTGCGGAAGAATCCAACGCCTTCTATCGACGCGCCCTGGCGGGTGGTGGTCAAGGAGTGTCTGTGGCCTTTGACTTGGCGACACACCGCGGCTACGACTCCGATCATCCTCGCGTAGCTGGAGATGTCGGCAAGGCCGGTGTAGCCGTCGATTCCGTGGAGGATATGAAGATTCTTTTTGATGGCATTCCCCTGGATCAGGTCTCAGTATCCATGACCATGAACGGCGCTGTCCTACCAGTATTAGCAGGGTACGTGGTGGCTGCTGAAGAGCAAGGAGTCTCACAGGACCAACTTTCCGGAACCATCCAAAACGACATACTGAAAGAGTTTATGGTTCGTAATACCTACATTTACCCCCCAGCGCCCAGCATGCGAATCATTGGCGATATCATTGCTCATTGCTCCCGCAGCATGCCGCGCTTCAACACGATTTCTATTTCCGGCTATCACATGCAGGAAGCGGGGGCGAATGCAGCGCTTGAGATGGCCTATACCCTGGCGGACGGTAAAGAGTACATTCGAACCGCCCTGGCAGCTGGGCTGAACATTGACGACTTCGCGCCGCGGCTATCATTTTTTTGGGGCGTGGGCATGGACTTCTACATGGAGATCGCCAAGATGCGGGCCGCTCGCCTGCTGTGGGCCGAGATCGTTACGGAGTTCAAACCTCAAAACCCCAAGAGCTCAATGTTGCGAACCCACAGCCAGACGTCGGGTTGGTCACTGACTGAGCAAGACCCCTATAACAACATCGTCAGAACGACCGTTGAGGCCATGGCCGCGGTTTTTGGGGGCACACAGTCATTGCACACCAATGCGCTCGATGAGGCTATAGCCTTGCCCTCTGAGTTCGCAGCTCGCATTGCGCGCAACACGCAGCTCATACTCCAGGAGGAGACAGGAATAGGGCAGGTTGTCGACCCCTGGGGCGGCTCTTATATGATGGAGGCCCTCACTGCGGAGATGGCGGATAAAGGTCGAGAACTCATCGCAGAAATTGATGAGTTGGGCGGCATGGCGAAAGCAATCGAAAGCGGCGTTCCCAAGCTGCGCATCGAGGAGGCTGCGGCGAGCAAGCAGGCCAGGATAGATCGCGGGGAAGACGTCATTGTTGGTGTGAACAAATATCAAAATGATGCTAAAGATGAAATCGATGTACTTGAGATTGATGATGGGCAGGTGCGTGATGCGCAGCTGAGTCGCCTGGCCTCGATAAAAGAGTCTCGAGATGACGCGTCGGTCGCAGAATCCCTAGACGCCTTGGCCTCAGCTGCTAAATCAGGCGACGGTAATTTATTAGAGCTGGCAATTGAGGCAACACGCCGGCGCGCTACCGTTGGTGAAATTTCAGATGCATTAGAGGCGGTTTACGGAAGATTTGTAGCGCAGGCGCAAACAGTCTCAGGGGTTTATGGTGCAGCTTTCGCTGATGACAGCGACTGGAGAAGCATTATTTCAGACATTGACAGCTTTATTGAGCAGCATGGGCGTCGGCCGAGAATGTTGGTCGCAAAGATGGGCCAAGACGGCCACGACCGCGGCGCCAAGGTCATCGCGACGGCATTTGCTGATGTTGGTTTTGACGTTGACTTATCGCCCATGTTCGCTACCCCTGAGGAAGTTGCTCGTCAGGCTGTTGAAAATGATGTGCATGCGGTCGGCGCTTCTAGCCTTGCTGCGGGTCATAAAACACTCGTGCCTCAGCTTATCGAAGCACTGCGCGCACAAGGTGCGGAGGATATTGTTGTTATTGCTGGCGGTGTCATACCGCAGCAAGATTACGGATTTCTTGAAGAGCAGGGCGTTGAACTGATCTTTGGTCCAGGGACGCCAATACCAGAAGCGGCCAGAGCGGTTCTAGACGCCGTTAACGCGAAAAAAAGCTAGATGCCCACAAGTTCGGAAGGCATTGATGTCGCTGGAATCATTGCCGGACAACGCCGGGCGCTCGCAAAAGCCATAACGCTGGTTGAAAGTCAGCGTGAGGACGATCGTGAGTCGAGCCAGCACTTGCTGAATTCACTACTGCCTCACACAGGCAAAAGTATTCGAATTGGCATCACCGGTGTGCCGGGGGTGGGCAAATCGACCTTTATCGAAGCCTTTGGCCTCCACCTAGTGCGCCAAGGGCATCGTGTCGCGGTGTTAGCGGTAGACCCAAGTTCGCCTCTTGCCGGAGGTTCAATATTGGGAGATAAAACCCGGATGGAAGCCTTGTCACGAGAGGAAAACGCCTACATTCGGCCCTCACCTGCCGGCAGCGCTTTAGGGGGGGTGGCATTAAAAACACGAGAGTCGATGTTGCTGTGTGAGGCCGCAGGTTACGACGTCATCATTGTGGAAACCGTGGGTGTCGGCCAGTCTGAGCATCAAGTGGCGGGAATGGTCGATTTTTTTCTGTTGCTGATGCTTCCCGGTGGTGGTGATGAGTTGCAGGGCATTAAAAAAGGCATTCTTGAACTCGCGGATACTATCGTAATTAACAAAGCTGACGGTGATAGTACGGCGACGGCGCGGATGACGCGTCAGCATTACGCGAGCGCCATGTCGTTACTTAAAAATACGAACAGCTGGCAACCCAAAGTTTTGAGCTGCTCTGCCCTTAACAATGAGGGCGTTGAAGACATTTGGACGTTAATTAATGAGTTTCGTGCGCAGACTGAGCCGCACCAGGGCATTGCTCAAAAACGATCACATCAAAACTTAGCCTGGATGCAGCAATTAGTTGATGAGCTTCTGAGGATGGGGTTAAGCCGTCATCCTGGGGTTCGAGAAGCGTTGCCTAACCTTGAGAAACGGGTACAAAACTCAGTGATAACGCCCCTTGCTGCAGCCATGGAGGTGATTCGCATCAGTCAGCTCTCATGAGCGGTTGCCAGACTTTCCGAAAGGCAGCGATAACTCACTGCGTGTTAAACCTGCCCATCCAAGCGGCGTCTAAAAGCGGTCCGTTATTCCCTGCATTTAGCATCACAAAAAACGATGCGTATAGGAGGTCAAAATAGTGGAACTGCCTTTTGGTTTGAAGCGGCTGTTTGTCGTAGCGCTTATCATGTGCTGCTTCGGATGTTCAGCCGATAAAGCAGTCGTTATCGAAGATTCAGGTGACCGCCGTATTGTCCGGCTAGACGTGGCATCGGCAAACATATACATCGTTGAAGAAAATGGTAAGCGCCTCATGATCGACGCCGGGAATCCTGGCGACGAAGATCGCTACGAGGCCCTCATGCGCGAATCGGGCATCGATCCGGCAACAATTGACTTTGCGATCTTGACCCACGGCCACATTGATCATGCGGGCACAGCTGCTTTTTTCCAAGACCGCTACGGCATTCAAATCATTGGTGGAGCTGGTGACCAATCCATGATCGAAGCTGCGGGGGATGTAGATCTTTGTCCTACATCAGTAGTCGCCGAGCTACTCCATATGACGCTCAAGGGTAAACAGTATCCGGCCTTTGAGCTGGATCGAGGGATCAGTGCAGCTGAGGGCATAGTTGATCTTGCCGAATTTGGAATGAATGGCAAAGTCATACCGCATTCAGGCCACACCCCTGGGTCGATGGTTATCACTATCGGATCCCATGCCTTTGTAGGTGATTTAATACGGGGGGGTGTTTTGCGACCCGAAGTACCGACTACACACTTTTTTATGTGCGACCTAGAAGAGAATCGACGAAGAATTTCAGAGATCATTGCGCTTCATGAGATTCGGTACTGGCATCCTGGGCATTTCGGGCCCTTCCCGAGTTCCGCCGTGGCTCAATATCTTGCTCAGCAACTGGACAAATAAAACAACTGCTCTCAGGTGTTTGCGATCCGAACTGATCAGTAGGCTTCGTAAAGTTGGTTAAAAATGTCGCTTCTTACAAGGTAGACATCAGAAGGATCGCTCTCTTTTAAAACCAGATAATCGCCCGGTTGGCCTGCGAAGTAACCAGCGTCGTGCCATTTAGTGAATACTTTCGTGGGTTTCTCTGTTGGCGTCGCCAAAACACTGACGTGCGATTGGGCGACGCATCCTGCTGCCCGTTCAAGGATTTCAAAATTTTGTTCGGAGGCACTCAGATAAACTCGAGGTATGTAATCCGCGATGAAGGTTATAGCAGCGTCTGTGGTGTCATAGCTAGCTTCAAATACAGACCGCTCAATAGGATAAACCTCTCCCTGAATCCCAATCATGATGTAAACGTTGTCTGATGCGAGGATATCTAGATCACCCTCGAGGGTGCGCACTCTAATCTCACTGCCTGACTCAGCGAGAGCTAGTGATGGTACATAGCCTAGGGTGACAGGTTTTTTCTGATATTTGGACATCGCCGCAGTATCGATATTGTGGCTGCGGCTGTTGATTATATCGAAGTCAGTAAAATACTGATGCACGCGTTTCAACAGAAAGGCTTCCGCGCTAAGGGTAGGTTCTTGCAGGCGCAGAGCCGATTCTGCAATAAACCCTCCGGCTTTGCTGACGTGCCCCCCACCTGATCCAACATCAGCTGCGATAAAAGCCGCCATTTCATTCGCCATCACATCTTGCACGCAGCTACGGACCGAAAATTTAATTCCTTGGTTAATGATGTTGAAAACAACGCAGCTAGACACTGCATCAACTTGAATAGCTAGGTCACTTACAAAACCTAATATATTGGGATCACAGGGCTTGACCGCCGTGACCGAGTAATGAAAGACGGCATTATGACTGGTACGCAAAAGCGCTAGACCGGCGGTTTCCATATCTGCCAGCGTTATATTGGCGTTTTTCATTCGATTTATTAGTGACAGGTCCGGAGCGAGGGATTCAAGCATATCCTTGTCCGATGGATGGCCAATTTCAGCCAAACTATTGGTGTCGGTAAATAAGCCGTAGTAAAGAGCCGTCTGAACATCTTGAGGTATCGAATAAGTCGATTCCTCTCTTAGCATTGCCCACACTAACGTCGCGCAGGAACCCAGCTTAGGATGAACTTCGCACCGAGGAATATCAAATATCTCCTGTCTGTGATGGTCGATTATGACAACGTTCTCGGCGTCTTCACGAAGTCGACTGACATTGCCGGCACCAAACTGGCAGTCAACCGTAATCAGTAGTCCGTCGACATGCGCATGTTCTGCTTGTTCGATTGGGATATTCAATGCCGAGATCATTAGAAGCAAGTTCGGTTTATCAATCGTATTCTTACCGCTGTAAATCAAACGAACCGATTTTCCCAAGGAAGAAAAGTAGTCATACAGCGCAAACCCCGAGGCAATGGCATCGGCATCCGGTGTGTCGTGACATTGAATGACGATGGATGAGTCGTTCAGTAAGGTACCTAGCTTTAATTTTATTTGACCGTTCATTTAACCTTCCTGTAACACCTCGCTAGAGGTTTGCTCATCGGTGAGGGGCATTTCGATCACTCGATGTAACTTCGACTGTAGTGGTAAAGTACACAGCCGCTTCGCTCCCCGTATAAACCCAAAGATTTTCATGCGAGAACGTATCGTGACGCAATGGCTCTCCGTACACCAAGTTATCACTATGCCCTTTTTAGTCAGCAAAGCTAGGAGTATCGAAACGGTAGGAAGCATCGAAAATTAGCTCTGCATATTAGGCTTTCTAGGCCATAACCGCTTTCATGATCACGTAGGCCAGATGTCTGACAATGGTAAATCAAAAAAATATTTCCATAACCCTATTTGGCGACCTTTAGGGCTACCTTAAATTACAGATGCCGCGTAATCTCGACACATGCCATTTTTACGTTTAGACAAACTGATCAATCTCTACGACGGATACCGAAAAACTCTCAAAATCGATAGTTTTGAGGTGCTTCTGATGCAGGAAGATGGAGAGGTCTTTGTGGTTCAAAGTCGCTGTCCACACCGCGAGTATCCCTTAGAGAGAGGGGTCATTTCTAACGGTGTGATTACTTGTCCCTGGCACAATATGGCGTTTGATCTAAAAACGGGGAACCATCGGGGTGGCGTTTGCGACCGGCTGAGAATTTATGAGCCCGTATTTCAAGATAACTTGGTTGGAATCGTTGTTGAGACATGATCGCCCTAAGGGGGTAGCCTCGAGAAAGAAACTACAAATGACGCGATTCCAATTTACTGTTAACGGTTAGGAATTCAGTATCGAACTTTCAATTCCGCACTTTCCTCGCTCGCATGCCAAAGCCGGGCAAAGATATCGGTCCAAGGCGATACAGTGACAGGGTTTTCTAGCAGCCTTTTCGTACTGCGGCCGGGTTCCAAAAGCATTGCTCGTTTCCCGTCACTAATAATAACGGTTTGATTACGCCATTCTGGGTGGGCGCATAACACATGCAATGACACCGTGGAGGTGAGTCGTCGCGCTAACGCTATGAGCCGGTGGCGCTCTAAATTAACCGGAGTATCGTCTGCAATGAGTATCCGAATACGCGATTGCCGACCGTTACGTGCCAGGCGGGCTAAAGCGTCAATAACTTTCACTTCGTCAAACAAAGCAGGTTCCAGATTCGGACTCGCGATATCAATAGTGCGACGCGACGTGGCCAGCAGGCTGAGCAGCTGCTCGAATGTCTGGCCAGAGTGCGTTGGTGTACCCGCTGTTAAGGGATCAGTGCTTTTGTCAGATCCGGGGGCCGCGGGCATAGATGGGCCGGGGAGATCAGCCTCACGATTTTTCAGCGGTTACTCCAAACCCACTAACACGCCACTCATAGCCAAAAAGTTTAAAAAGTCTGGATGCGCAGAGGTCAGTTCATGGGGGGATACCGTATCGCCACTGCAGAGGCGTTCGAGTATCGGTAGTGAGGAAATCGGAATACGCAGCGCCTCGCCATTCGCGTAAACACTGCACTCGTTACTCAATGCTTGCCAGCTAACCCGAGCGCCTGCGTGTAGTCGGAGCGCGGTTGCATGTTTGCTAGGGGGCGGAGCGCACTCACCGTGCTCGGTAACAACTTCTCCCAGCCACGAGCCATCATCCAATGCTTCCATGCTATTCCGAATCGCTTCACGGGCATTATTCCAGTGAGCTAAGGTTATCTCGCCGGGGCGGGGCGGGTTTGTGACTGAGGCCCGATCTTCAAGGAGCAATTCAGGATCGACACTTTCAAGAGTCTTGTCCGCCCATCGAGCCAGTAGCGCTGCGACGGTAGGGGCCCGAAATCCTAGGGAATATGTCATGCACGGAGTATCTGCAACACCCCAATGCGCCAGCCCCGGAGGCACATACAATACATCTCCAGCCTCTAGCAGATACTCCTCCGAAGTTTCAAAGTTTTGCAGGAGGTTGAGGCCCTCGTGTTTTATCCGAGGCGTATTTTCGTCGCACCAGCCACCGAGCCGCCACTTCCTACGCCCGGTTCCCTGCACTAAAAATACATCGTAGCGATCAAAGTGGGGCCCGACACCACCATCAGCGACCGCATAGCTGACCATGACATCGTCGAAGCGCCACTGAGGCAAAAACCGCAAGCACTGCCTGAGCGCCGCCACCTCAGGGACCCAGTGATCGACGCCATTAACTAATAAAGTCCAGTCATCGGAACGTTGAAAATCTTCGGAAACTAGGGGCCCCTGTTTCAGCATCCAGCCGTTTTTAGATTTGCTGATCAGACGACTATCTGCGTCTTCCTCGAATGCCAATCCTCCTAGCTCTTCGGGGCTTAGCGGCGACTGCCAGTTGGGTAACGCAGCCTTGATGAGAAGCGGCCGGCGTTGCCAATAGCAGTCAAGAAACACTTTTTCATCGAATTGAAAGGTCAGTAGTGATTCAGACACGCCCAATCAACCTCATTATCAGTCTCGAATATTTTGAGCTTGATACGCGGCGTTGCCCGTATAGCTGGCCGGTGTCATAGCCCGTAGAGATGTTTTTACCTCAGGGGGCAAGTCTAGAGAGTCGATAAATTTCGCCAGTACTGTTGGCGTTATAGCTTGCCCTCGAGTAAGTGCTTTAAGTTTTTCATACGGCTCAGGTATACCGTACCGGCGCATAATTGTCTGAATCGGTTCCGCAAGCACCTCCCAGCTATCGTTCAAGTCCTCGTCAATGCGCGTCGCATTAACTTGCAGCTTGCCAATGCCCTTGAGGCAGCTCTGATAAGCCAACAGTTCGTAGGCGCATCCGACGCCCATATTGCGCAGCACGGTACTGTCTGTCAGATCACGTTGCCAGCGGCTAATGGGCAACTTTTGAGACAGATGTGAGAGAAGTGCGTTTGCCAGACCTAGGTTGCCTTCAGAGTTTTCAAAATCGATCGGATTCACTTTGTGGGGCATGGTCGATGAACCCACTTCGCCAGCAATTGTTCGCTGCTTGAAATACCCCAAGGAAATGTAGCTCCAAATGTCTCGGTTGAAATCGATCAAAATGGTGTTAAAGCGCATCATGACATCGAAAATTTCGGCCATATAATCGTGGGGTTCGATCTGCGTCGTGTAAGGATTCCAGCCTAGTCCCAGGGTTTCAACAAAATGTTGAGCGGTATTGGGCCAATCAACGTCAGGATAAGTCGCAAGATGTGCATTGTAGTTGCCGACTGCACCATTAATTTTACCCAAGGGCGTCACGGCTTCTAATTGTTGTAATTGCCGCTGAAGCCTCGCAACGACATTTGCTAGTTCTTTCCCCAGCGTTGTTGGGCTAGCCGTTTGTCCGTGGGTTCTCGACAGCATGGGTTGCTCGGCCTGCTGCTGAGCAAGGTCGGCCAGTGCGTCAATTATTTTCCGCATTGGTGGTAGGAGGATGGTCAGACCATCTCTTAACATTAACCCGTGCGCGAGGTTGTTAATATCCTCGGAGGTGCAGGCAAAATGAATGAATTCGCTGACAGCCGCGAGCTCCGGTTCGCTGGCGACAGCCTCCTTTAAAAAATATTCAACAGCTTTAACATCATGATTTGTCGTTGCCTCTATTTGCTTGATCTTTGCAGCCTCTTCGGGACCAAAGTTGTGTAAGAGGTCGTTTAGAAATTGCGTAGCGGCTGAACTGAATGGTGGTATCTCGACAATACTTTCATGGGCTGCGAGACACTGTAACCAGCGAACCTCAACCTGCACCCGCCTAGCAATTAAACCGTATTCACTAAAGACATCGCGAAGCGGTAACAGCTTGCTTCCGTATCGCCCATCGAGGGGGGAAATTGCTGTGAGTGCATTCAGTTCCATGACTTTCCTACCTGTATCAGTCTTCGTATTGACGTCGTTAGCGGATACCCACTTCTCGACATAACTCTAGTGCTGTTGTTCGGATACGGCCCCGCTGAAACGTTAGCTTCCAACGACGTCCGCCTAGTTGGCGCCACAGAAACGCAGACCTGACACCGCATAGAAGCAGAGCTCTAATCATCTCAGCATTGCCCTCGTTTTGTAGGTGCTGAGCACTGCCCATAATCTTGATACGGAAGGGGAGAGTGCTCAGCGTATCGGAGTAGACGGCCGCCACGCTATGACAAATTGCTTTAGATTGTGAGCTGAAGTGCGCTGCCTTGTAACTGGAATGTTGCAGCCGGTTATGCACCACCTGTTGTAAATCGCCTCGAGCGGCGAATTTACCTTCAAGATGTAGGATGGACAGAAAGTAGCGCATCATAGTGCCAGAGGTTTCGTCATCGCCGTGAGCAAGTCCCGCCGCCAAATTCTGCAGCCCTAATTTAATTCCCTGGATGTTTCCAAAAACGCCTTCCACATCTTCTGCATCAAAGCTAAACAAGGAATGTAAAGATGCTTCGAGATACTCGACAGGGTAGGTTCCCGTTCGCGACAGCTGATCGACAATCCTTGCAGCCTGAGCAACTCCAGCAAGGGCAAGCGTCTGCTCTTTGAGAGGATTCGACGTATTCATAGCGCTCCCTCAATGATGCCGCCACCCATGCAGGTGTCGTTATGGTAAAACACCACCGATTGCCCGGGCGTGATCGCACGTTGTGGAACATCAAACTCCACTAAAAACCCCGAGGCAGTTTTCGTTACCACACAGTTTTGATCCGGCTGTCGATAACGAACTTTAGCGGTGCACTGCAGAGGGAACGCAGGCGCTTGTTCAGAAATCCAGAATAAAGTTGATGCATGAAGGCTGTGCTTATAAAGCCTTGGATGATCATTGCCTTGGGCAACGATCAGCACGTTTCGCTCAACATGCTTTTCAACGACGTACCAAGGCGCAGCATTGCGATCCGCTAAACCTCCGATACCAAGGCCTTGTCGCTGTCCGATAGTGTGGTACATCAACCCTTGATGCTCCCCGAGAGCTTGTCCATTAATATCTTCAATGACGCCGGGTTGTGCCGGCAAATATTGTTGAAGAAAGTCTTTAAAGCGTCGCTCACCTATAAAGCAAATACCGGTTGAGTCTTTTTTACGCGCTGTGGTTAAGCCGGCTTGTTCTGCGATTTTTCGAACCTCAGGTTTGGCAAGATCTCCTACAGGAAACAAACTTCGAGACAACTCTCGATGACCAACCTGATGTAGAAAGTAGCTTTGATCTTTGTCAGGATCCAACCCCTTGAGCAGGGTTGTTAGCTCACCAGAATCATCCCGTCGTACGTAGTGCCCGGTCGCAATAAAGTCGGCACCGAGTTCGGTAGCGTAATCTAAAAATGCCCGAAATTTAATTTCTCGGTTACATAGAATATCTGGATTAGGCGTTCGTCCACTTTGATATTCAGCAAGAAAATGCTCAAAAACACCGTCCCAGTATTCAGCAGCAAAATTTGCGCTGTGTAGCTTGATGCCCAATGAGGCAGCAACTGCCTGGGCGTCGGCGAGGTCTTCCTTCGCGGTGCAATAGTCGGTGCCGTCATCTTCATCCCAATTTTTCATGAACAGGCCTTCAACACGATAACCCTGATCGCGCAGTAGCAAGGCAGCAACCGAAGAGTCTACTCCCCCAGACATTCCAACAATGACGGTGCTAGGACTGGGATTGCTCATAAACTCAGGATTCTATGATGAGTGAAAGTGGTGCACATTGGCCGGCTCTGCACTGGCGCAGCACCTTAAGCACCAGGTGGCTTCTATGGATAGGCTCTAGGCGTTCAATTTCGTCAAAGCTCATCCAATGAGCGCCAATGATACCGTTATCAAGGTGTCGATCGCTATGCTCCAATAGCGGAGAACAGAGAAAAGTATGGCGTAGGTAAGTCGTGCCGTTGTTGGCTGTCAACATCGCCACACCAAGATACCCGGAGACTTCGACCTCCCAGCGAGTTTCTTCGAGCACTTCGCGGCGTACCGCCTCGACCAGACTCTCACCTTGTTCCAAGTGCCCAGCGGGTTGATTTAGAACCGGCTCTTCAGCGCCCTGAGGAAGTTCTTCAACCATAAGGTAATGGTTGTCTTTAACCACGACGGCTGCAACGGTTACGTTGGGTCGCCAGCGGTCATTCATCGTTTGCGACCGACGGAGTGCTTTACATATTCCCCAGGCTGTAAATTGCCTATTTCCCAATCACCAATGGCAATACGGACCAGCCTCAGCGTGGGTAAATTGACTGCGGCGGTCATTCTTCGTATCTGACGATTACGCCCCTCCTGAATCGAAATTTCCAGCCATGCGTCAGGAATGTGCGCTCTAAACCTGACTGACGGCGATCTTTCCCACAAGTCCGGAGGATCGATGGCCCGAACCTTCGCAGGTTTTGTTAGACCGTCGTTCAGAACTACGCCAGAGGTGAGTTGCTCAATAGCCTGCTGTTTCGGAGCCCCCTCAACTTGAACCCAGTAGGTTTTCCAGACCTTGAACTTAGGATTAGCAATCTGTTGCTGAAGCTTGCCATCGTCCGTTAGCAGGGTCAGGCCCTCCGAGTCATAGTCAAGACGTCCTGCAACACGGAACTCCGGTGCGGACAATAAGTTGGCAAGGGTTGGCCTCGGTGGGTCATTGTCTCTATCGCTGAACTGGCTGAGGACTCGAAAGGGTTTGTTCAGCAGAATTATATCCGGCAATCCCAGTTCCTCCTGATTAATGATAGACTTACACCCCGGGGGAGATGGCCTGTGGTCATCATCCAATAGCGTTCCATGAAAGCCACATACAGCCGATGGCCCCTAGAACGGGCGCACAATTGTATGTTGTCGCATGTCATTGGAACGGAATCCATCGAAACAACTGAATTAAACTAAAAATAGGATTCTCGCAATATGTCATACAAGCACATTAAGGTTCCGGAAAGCGGAGACGTGATCACAGTCAACGAGGACAGCAGCCTGTCTGTGCCTGACAAGCCTATCATCCCTTACATCGAAGGTGACGGAATTGGTGTCGACATTACGCCGGTAATGATTGATGTCGTCAATGCCGCAGTAGACAAGGCCTACGGGGGGCAAAAGGCCATATCTTGGATGGAGATATACACCGGTGAAAAAGCGGCTGAATTGTACGAAGGGGACTGGTTTCCTGAGGAGACGCTGGAGGCCATAAAAACCTATGCCGTCGCTATCAAGGGACCATTGACAACCCCGGTAGGTGGTGGCTTTCGCTCACTCAACGTGGCGCTGCGTCAAGAGCTAGATCTTTACACCTGCCTGCGGCCGGTTCGCTGGTTTGAGGGTGTCCCTTCTCCTGTACGTCGCCCTGAAGACTGCAACATGGTGATCTTTCGTGAGAATTCGGAAGATATATATGCGGGCATCGAATATCAGGCTGGAACACCTGAAGCGCAAAAGGTTGTTGATTTCATCATTAATGAAATGGGCGCGACAAAGATTCGTTTTCCAACGGACGTGGGCATTGGCATAAAGCCTGTCTCCTCTGCGGGAACCAAGCGCTTGGTTCGTAAAGCTATTCAGTACGCCATCGATCAAAACCTGCCCTCAGTCACCCTGGTACACAAAGGCAACATCATGAAATTTACCGAGGGGGCATTTCGGGATTGGGGTTACGAGCTTGCTCAGGAAGAGTTTGGCGGGCAGTTAGTAGACGGTGGCCCGTGGGTGGAAATCAAAAACCCAATAACCGGTGATCCGATCATCATTAAAGATGTGATTGCTGATGCCATGCTGCAGCAGGTTTTGACGCGTCCAAAGGAATACAGCGTAGTCGCAACCTTGAATCTTAATGGTGATTATCTTTCCGATGCTTTGGCCGCTCAGGTCGGTGGAATTGGTATCGCTCCTGGCGCTAACCTTTCCGATACCGTTGCATTGTTTGAAGCCACCCACGGAACAGCACCTAAATACGCTGGTCAGGACAAGGTTAATCCGGGCTCGTTGATTTTGTCGGCCGAAATGATGATGCGCCACCTAGGGTGGAATGAGGCCGCAGATCTTATCGTCGATGGTATGAACGGTGCGATTCAAGCCAAAACCGTGACTTATGACTTTGAGCGACTGATGGACGGGGCTACTTTGGTCTCATGTTCTGACTTCGGAAAAGCCATAATAAAAGCCATGTAAGCAATTGTTATTAATGATTAAAGCCCGATTTATCGGGCTTTTTTTTTAAGGCTCCCGGTGTTCCTAAACCGGAGCTTATTGAAGCTGAAAAGTAAAGCTGCTGGCGGCACCTTCTGCGAGTCGAGCGACGTTAACCCCCTTATGCCTGCTCGGTGAGCGCATAATTTAGCGACCAGAAAAAACAGGGACTTGGGGCAGGTGGCAATGGTTGTCTTAGGCCCGATATATCAACTTGAACACATTGTCCTTTGGGGTAAACCGGCTGGCTACTCAGGTCGTAGATATCTCCAATAGCAGCTTATAGGGCATATCTCGGTAGATCCGATGGCTTGCGTCTTACAGCTGCAGCGCTACGTGACTTACATGCCCATCTCGGGACCAAGAAGCGCGGTATCTAGGTTTGCACTACAGGCCCAAATAGAGGTTTTTAGGTGATTTACAGCGAACCTCAGGGTGAAGTCAGCACAATCCAGCATAGGGTGTGCGGGGTGGGAGTGGCAGTTTGCAAATCTGACGCGTTGGGGCCGGCTGCCCTCGAGTTGCCCACAAATATGATGTGGCTAATTTTAGGCTACCCTGACATATACTCTAGGAATGATGACACACATGTATAGCTGGCAAATGGGCCCACCGGACAAAGCCGATCGCGACGATGAAGGAGATCTTGCAGTTGCGCCGGCGAAACCCAAGTTAAAACGTCCGCCACTATTTCAGGTGGTGCTGCTGAACGACGATTACACTCCAATGGAATTTGTTGTGGAGATTCTTGAATCTTATTTTAGATTGGGGCGAGAGCAGGCGACACAAATCATGCTCATGGTGCATACCAAGGGCAAGGGGGTTTGCGGTGTATATCCTCGAGATATCGCAGAAAGCAAGGCTACCCAAGTGAACACCTATGCCAGAGATAGCGGACATCCGCTATTGTGTGAAGTTGAACCGACTGATGACGAGTAATTAGAGGTAACTGGGTATGTTGAGTAAAGAGCTGGAAACCGTATTAAACGACGCGTTCAGAACGGCCCGTTCGCGTCGCCACGAGTTCATCACAGTCGAGCATCTCCTCCTCGCATTGCTTGAAGACGCTGCTTCGCTAACGGTAATGACGGCCTGCAGTGTCGATATCGATGCCCTACGCGGAGACCTCGTTGAGTTTATCGATTCGACGACCCCTTTGTTGGGTGATGAGGAGGATGGTCGAGACACCCAACCGACATTGGGGTTTCAACGAGTACTTCAGCGCGCCGTGTTTCACGTACAGAGCTCTGGAAAGAGCGAAGTCACAGGCGCTAATATTTTGGTAGCCATTTTTTCTGAGCAGGAGTCACAGGCGGTCTATTTTCTTAAAAGCCAAAATGTCTCCCGACTTGATGTCGTTAATTTTATTACCCACGGCATAGCAAAAGATGACGAGTCTGAAGAAGGCCCTCGATCAGAAGGGGAGTTTGGTGAGGAGGAGCCCGCAGAAGCCTCTGAAGCCCCTCTAGATACCTATGCGACCGATTTAAACGAGGAAGCGAAGTCTGGGCAGATTGACCCTTTAATTGGACGGCTTGCTGAAGTAGAGCGTGTTGCGCAAATACTGGCGAGACGACGCAAGAATAATCCGCTTTTGGTAGGAGAGTCTGGTGTTGGCAAAACAGCCATCGCTGAGGGACTGGCCAAAATGATCGTGGACGGCAACGTACCCGAGACCCTGCAGGGAGCAGTCGTGTACTCACTCGACCTAGGGGCACTATTAGCGGGCACCAAGTACCGAGGCGATTTTGAAAAACGCTTTAAGGGATTGTTGGCTAACTTAAAAGAGCGTGATAACGCCATTTTATTTATCGATGAAATCCACACGATCATTGGTGCGGGAGCTGCTTCGGGAGGTGTTATGGATGCCTCGAATTTACTCAAGCCCCTGCTTAGCTCGGGTAAGATGCGCTGCATCGGGTCAACAACTTACGCCGAATACCGTGGAATTTTTGATAAAGATAAAGCCTTGAGTAGGCGTTTTCAGAAGATTGATGTCCTTGAGCCATCTGTGGACGATGCTTACAAAATTCTCAAGGGGCTCAAGAGTCGTTTTGAAGATCATCATGGGCTGCGCTATAGCGACCGAGCTTTGCGGGTCGCCACTGAGATGGCCGCGCGATACATTACCGATCGCTTTTTACCCGACAAAGCTATCGATGTGATCGACGAGGCTGGCGCTTATCAGCAGCTGCTTCCCGTCAGTAAGCGTAAAAAAGTTATTGGCGCCGGAGATATCGAGTCTGTAGTGGCCAAGATAGCGCGGATTCCCCCGAAAACGGTCACGTCTGACGACCGAGACTTGCTGGAGAAGCTCGAGTCAAACCTGCAAATGGTTGTGTTTGGGCAGAGCAAGGCGGTGACGCAACTCGTGGCATCGATCAAATTGGCTAGGGCAGGGCTGCGCTCGGGTGATAAACCTATTGGCTCGTTCTTACTGGCAGGACCTACCGGTGTGGGGAAAACCGAAGTCACAAAGCAGTTAGCACTGCAATTGGGGCTTGAACTCACAAGATTTGATATGTCTGAATATATGGAACGGCATACCGTCTCGAGGCTTATAGGCGCGCCTCCAGGCTATGTTGGCTTTGATCAGGGTGGGCTTCTCACTGACGCCGTCACCAAGCACCCCCATTCAGTCGTCTTACTCGATGAAGTCGAGAAGGCGCATCCTGAAGTGTTTAATCTGCTATTACAGGTAATGGACCACGGCACACTGACCGATAACAATGGACGAAAAGCTGATTTTCGCAATGTGATTTTAGTAATGACAACTAACGCGGGGGCAGAGAATGTCAGTCGCCGCTCGATCGGATTTACCCAGCAGGATCACAGCACGGATGCTCTTGAAGCCATAAATCGAATGTTTACACCAGAGTTTCGAAATCGCCTCGATGCGATCATTCCCTTCGAGCCTCTAGGAGAAGACGTCATACTCACTGTGGTCGATAAATTCTTGACCGAACTTCAGGGGCAGCTTGATGAAAAGCGGGTCCAGTTGGAGGTCGATGAAGAGGCTAGATTGTGGCTGGTTGAAACAGGCTACGATCGAACCATGGGCGCTAGGCCTATGGCTCGTGTGATTCAGGAGCACATTAAAAAGCCCCTCGCCGATATGGTGCTGTTTGGCGCACTCAGCAAAGGTGGGACGGCTTTAGTCACCTTGAAGGATGATCGCAGTGAGCTAGTGGTCAGTGTTGAGAGCGAGTCTGAGGCCCCAGTAGAGGCATAAGGGGCTAAGGCACCTCAGGGTGCTGCGCGTGTTTCGTGGAGGTTGTGTACAGTAGCGGGTCAGCACACTGAGACCTCATGACAATGCCGTCGCAGCGTAGCCGCTTCAAAGTGCTCCCGCAGCCCCCAAGGCCTACCTGCTGGCCACTGGGGTAGTGCACCGTACCCACCAATGTTTATCTCTCTCGGTAGGTAATACGCCCTTTCGTTAGATCATAGGGCGTGACTTCGACCCTGACTTTATCCCCGGTAAGTATGCGAATGTAGTTTTTGCGCATTTTCCCTGAAATATGTGCTGTGACCACGTGGCCATTTTCAAGACGCACACGGAACGTAGTGTTGGGAAGGGTATCAATGATTTCCCCTTCCATTTCAATCTGATCTTCTTTGGCCATTTACGTTGCCATCCCAAATGATGTGGGCGGCACTTTACCCGAAACTATCGCTCTTCAAAAGCTCTGCTAGGTCGGATTATCTACAAACCGCATAGGTACCCCATGACTTATGTCGCTAACAGGGCGGGTAGACTGAGATATTTGCCAGGTGCCACCTCGAAATAACTCGAGGGGCTGGAAGCGGGATTTATAATTCATTTTGTCGCAGTTGTTTATCCAATAACCCAAATAGACATAATCAAGCTCAGCTGTTTGCATAAGGTCAATCTGAAACAAAACGGCATACGTCCCTAAGCTTCTTGCCTCATGCTCGGGGTCATAAAACGTATAAATTGCGGAAAGTCCGTCAAGCATTTGGTCTGCAACAACCACAGCAATAAGGCGATCACCGTCGTAAAATCGAAAATAACGGGTGCACCCTAAGCCGTTATTTAAGAACGATCGGTATTGATCTCGTTCGGGAGGAAACATGTCTCCATCGGCGTGCCGCCCTATGATATAGCGTTCATACAGCGCGTAGGCCTCATCGTCATCAATACAGGCGTCTTCCTGAATTCGCAAATCTTGGTTTTTACGCCACACGCGCTTTTGACTTTTAGACCAATTAAATTCTGCGACCGGAACTCGAGATGGTACGCAGGCACTACATTGACTGCAGTGGGGCCGGTAGAGATGATCCCCACTTCTTCGAAATCCCATCAGTGAAAGTTGCGTGTAAAGCGCTTGAGAGAGCGTTTGACGGGGATCGATGAACAGAGTCGTCGCTTCCTGATCTGGAAGATAGCTACAAGCATGGGGGAATGTCGTGTAAACCCGAATGTCACGCAGTGACGCCGTCATGTATTAAGCCCCAAAAACAACTCTACCGAAGACTCCGGTAGCATGCTCGCCCAGGGCACACGGTGCATTGTGCTGGGTTTAACACCCTGAATGATTTGTTGAACTTGCTCCATATCGTCACTTATAGCGTTTTCGAGTTTGTGTTCAAAGACTGCTCTACCTAGCGAACGTGCACCCATTGAGGTCAGATGCTGGCTCTCTACTTGACAATCAATAAGCTTAAAATACCCCATTTGCCCAATATACGCTAAGGACGCCAAGGCAGTTTTTGATGCGTCTGTCTTAACAGAGAACATCGACTCCCCAAAAAAAGCCTTACCAAGACAAACCCCGTAAAGCCCTCCGATGAGATTGTCTTCACACCATACTTCTATCGAATGGGCATATCCGAGCCGATGAAGGGCGCTGTAAGCGCTTATCATGGAAGGAAGAATCCAAGTTCCCTCCTGCGAGGGACGAGGTGCTGCGCAAGCCCTCACAACTGATGAAAATTCCTTGTTTAAAGATAGCCGGTAGCCGCGCTTTTTTAACGATTTACCGAAGGATTTTGAAACAATAAATTCAGAGGGCTCAAGTATTGCTCTCGGATCTGGCGCCCACCAGAGTATTGGTTCGTCGCTGCTGAACCAGGGGAAAATTCCCCGACTGTAGGCAAGTAAAAGTCGCTCGGGAGAGAGATCTCCACCCATGGCGAGAAGCCCGTTGGGTTCTTTTAGTGCCTCAACGCTCGCGGGAAATTCAAAGTCGGGCAAAGGGTTGAACTCAGCTATTTAATTCATCGAGGTATTTTTCAGCATCTAGGGCAGCCATGCAGCCAAAGCCCGCTGAGGTAATCGCCTGACGGTAGATATGATCTGCGACATCACCGGCGGCAAAAACTCCCGGCACACTCGTGTGTGTGGCCTCACCATCGACCCCGGAATTTACTTGTATGTAGCCGCCTTCCATAGACAATTGCTGGTCAAAAATATCCGTGTTGGGTTTGTGGCCAATGGCAATAAAGACCCCTGCAAGCTCAAGCTCCTTGGCGCTGTTATCCAGGGTAGAGCGGAGACGCAAGCCGGTTACGCCAGAATTATCTCCTAGAACCTCATCCAAGGTTTGGTGCCAATGGATAACAACCTTTCCCTCCTTTTCTCGGGCAAACAACCGATCTTGTAACACCTTCTCTGACCGCAATGAGTCTCGTCGGTGCACAAGATGAACACGGCTGCACAAGTTGCTCAGGTAAAGGGCCTCTTCAACGGCCGTGTTGCCACCACCTACAACTGCGACCTCTTTACCGCGATAAAAAAAGCCGTCACAAGTGGCACAGGCGCTAACGCCACGCCCCATAAAGGCCTCTTCACTGGGCAGCCCCAAATACTGGGCTGACGCCCCGGTAGCAATGATTAACGCGTCGCAGGTGTAGTCTTGGCTGCCGCCTAGCCGAAAAGGGCGGCTATTCAGGTCAACTTTTTCAATGTGGTCGAATAGGATGGCTGCATCTAGCCGCTCCACATGCGCCTGCATTTCGACCATGAGTTGGGGACCTTGCAGATCTGACGCACCTCCCGGCCAATTTTCGACTTCAGTCGTCGTTGTAAGTTGCCCCCCTTGTTGGATCCCGGTAATAACAACTGGGTTGAGGTTTGCTCGGGCTGCATAAATTGCGGCGGTATAACCCGCAGGCCCAGAACCCAAAATTATAAGGCGATGGTGTTGTGGCTGGCTCATAAAATAAACACTTAGCTATAAGGGAACGAAGACGATTCATCACATTGATGACTTCGCCATGATAACATCTCGTTTTCAATAAAAGGACGTTGATTCGTTGTCAGCCCCACGAAAATCATCAAAATCCGCACAGGATCTCAGTCCAGAATCCCGAGGACCTAAAGATGCGCTCTTTATCGCTATTGGAGCGGCTTGTCTGCTGGTTTTGTTGGCATTGGTAAGCCATAACAGTAGTGATCCTGGGTGGTCTTCAAGCGGTGGCGGTGACATTCAAAACTTGGCGGGTATTACCGGTGCATTTCTGAGCGATGTGCTTTTTTCATTGCTAGGGTATGGCGCCTTTTTAATACCTGGCCTGCTGGGCTACCAAGCGGTTCGCTTTTTATTTGTTAGGGAGGCTCGAAATCCAACCGACTGGACGGTTTTTGGTTTGCGCGCCCTTGGGTTGATTCTCGTAGTTTTGGCTGCCACGTCACTCGCAGCCCTGAACGACAGCGGAAATGCAGACTTACCCCAAGGTGCCGGTGGCATTCTTGGCGCGAGTATTGGTTTGGGTTTCGATACGGCGTTTAGTTCTGTGGGCGCGCGCCTGCTGTTGCTTGCGGTGTTCTTTCTCGGCATTACTATCTTCGCTGATATCAGCTGGTTGAGGGTGATCGATGAATTGGGCAGCAGGCTTATCGAGGGCTGTGCTCGGTTTTGGAATTGGTTGCTGCACACCAGAGATCGCCTCGCTGATCGTCGGGAGCGCCGGGAGCGTGAAAAACAACAGGTTGAACGCAAGGCCGTTATCGAAGACTACGTCGCGCAAAAGAAAAAGAACCCGCCCAAAATAAAAGCCCCCGAACCACGCCCTGTGCCCAGCCAGCGCATTGAAAAAGAGCGACAAAAACCCCTGTTTGATACTCCCATTGTCGGTGAGGTTCCGCCCCTGGACCTGCTTGACGTTGCCGCCGAGACCGGGCCTCGGGGCTACACGAAGGAGGAGTTGGAATCGCTTTCGAGACTGTTGGAGCTCAAGCTTCAGGACTTTGGTGTTACCGCTGAGGTGACTGCGGTCTATCCCGGTCCGGTTGTCACGCGATTTGAAATTCAACCCGCTGCCGGAGTGAAGGTCTCACGTATTTCAAATTTAGCCAAAGATCTTGCGCGGTCGCTGGCGGTTATTTCGGTTCGGGTTGTGGAAGTTATTCCCGGGAAAAGTGTCGTAGGCATAGAAATACCTAACGCAGATCGCCAGACCGTCAATTTTAAAGAAGTTTTGGCATCACAAACTTTTGACGATTCAAAATCCAACCTAACTTTAGCTCTGGGGCATGACATTGCTGGGGCACCTATCGTCGCTGATCTGGGGAAGATGCCGCACCTTCTGGTTGCGGGCACAACCGGCTCGGGAAAGTCTGTGGGTGTGAACTGCATGCTAGTAAGTCTGCTTTTTAAGAGCAGTCCTGAACAAGTTCGATTGATTTTGATCGATCCCAAAATGCTAGAGTTGTCTGTGTATGATGGTATCCCGCACCTTTTAACTCCGGTTATCACGGATATGAAAGATGCTGCTAATGGCCTTCGCTGGTGTGTCGCCGAGATGGAGAGGCGCTACAAACTCATGGCTCTGCTAGGCGTGCGTAATCTCGCTGGTTACAATCGCAAAGTAAGCGATGCAATCGCTGCCGGGGCTCCTATTGAAGATCCTGTCTGGAAGCCGGACCAGCTCTCAATGATCCCCGTTGAGGAGCAGGTCCAACCTACCTTAGAACCTCTGCCTAGTATCGTCGTTGTCATCGATGAGTTTGCTGACATGATGATGATTGTTGGTAAAAAGGTTGAGCAGTTAATTGCACGAATCGCCCAGAAGGCTCGAGCGGCCGGTATACATCTTATTCTCGCTACTCAAAGGCCTTCGGTCGACGTGATTACTGGCTTGATCAAGGCAAATATTCCAACTCGTATAGGCTTTGCAGTGAGCTCTAAAGTCGACTCACGAACGATACTTGATCAGGGCGGTGCTGAGCAGCTATTGGGTAACGGCGACATGCTTTATCTCCCTGCGGGCTCAAGTGTCCCGGTGCGCGTGCACGGTGCTTTTTGCTCCGACGATGAAGTTCATCGGGTAGTTGCAGATTGGAAGCGGCGTGGCGAGCCACAGTTCATTGAGGGTTTATTGGACGAAGGAGGCCAGACTCCAGTTACCGCTGGGGAGCTACAATCTGCGGCCTCAGACGATGAAAATCCAGAGGCAGATGCCTTGTATGACGAAGCGGTACATTATGTCACTAAAAGTAGGCGCGCCTCGATTTCCAGCGTACAGCGCAAGCTCCGGATTGGTTATAACCGCGCCGCTAGGCTGATTGAAAGCATGGAACAGGCGGGCGTCGTCTCAACAATGGGAACTAACGGGCAAAGGGAGGTTCTCGCACCCCCTCCTGTGGAGGACTGAAGATGACACCACTTGTCGGCAATAAATGGCGATGGTGGACTGTCGCGTTATTGTGTCTTTGGCTTCTAATCGGCTTGGCAAGAGAAGCGAAAGCCGACGGATTGCTTGGCAACATTGAATCGATCGAAGGAAGCTTCACTCAAGAAATCATTAACGCCAGCGGCACTTTAACCGCGCAAAGCAGCGGCGTATTCGCGCTACTGCGACCTCACTTTTTTAAATGGCAAATCACCAGCCCCGGCAAGCAACTGCTCGTCAGCGATGGCGAGTTTTTCTGGCAGCACGATGAAGATCTCGCAACGGTGGTTAGACGGCCTTTACAGGGCCAACTCAATTCTCCTTTGGGGATTCTACTGGCAGATGAGGAGGTGCTTCGTGGGCATTACACGGTTACGCGCGAGCCAACCTATTTGCAGCTCGTGCCACTAAAACCCAACGCCATGTTCACCTCCATGAAAGTAACGATCGATCAGGGCGTTCCCACAGCGGTAATCGTCACTGACAACCTCGATCAACGCATAAACTTCAGCCTTAGCCCCGCCAAATCCAGTGAATTAACGGCCGCAGATTTCGTATTCATGCCGCCGACTGAGGCTGACATCACCATTGTCAAACCTTAACGGAGGGGTAGGGATTGTCGACAACACAGTCCACACTATTCGAAGAACCTGCGGGTAAGCTTGGGCCGCTTGCGTCACGGTTGCGCCCAAGCAGTTTGGCGAGTTTTGTAGGCCAGGAACACATTCTAGGTCCCGATGCTCCACTTGCTATGGCCCTTGAAGCAGGGAATCTGCACTCGTTCTTGCTATGGGGCCCTCCAGGGGTGGGTAAGACGACACTGGCGCGTCTTTGCGCAGGAACCGCAAAAGCCCAGTTTTACCCGATTTCTGCTGTCCTATCGGGGGTAAAAGAAATCCGACAGGTCATTGAGTCGGCTCGCGTGGGATTATCCCAAGGGCTACGAACGGTCCTGTTTGTTGATGAAGTCCATCGATTTAACAAAGCCCAGCAAGATGCGTTTCTGCCCCACGTTGAGGATGGAACGATTACATTTATTGGAGCGACCACTGAAAACCCGTCTTTTGAGGTCAATGCAGCCCTGCTATCTAGAGTGCGCGTCTATCGACTGCGGGGGTTAGAGCAGCATCACCTTGTCACAATCTTGAAGCGGGCTTTGGCGGCTGAACTGCCTGAATTACACGCTGAGACCAAAATTTTAGAGGCCCTTGCCTTGCAGGCTGATGGGGACGCTCGCCGTGCGCTTGGGCAACTAGAAATCGCCGCTGACTTGGCCAGGGTTGAGGATGGGCGAAAAACCATAGATCAGAAGGTGCTTGAGGAGCTAGGGCAGGGCAGCCCCCGGCGTTTTGATAAAGGCGGCGACGCGTTTTATGACCAGATCAGTGCGCTCCACAAGAGTGTCCGCGGCTCTGACCCTGATGCCAGCCTTTATTGGTTTGTACGTATGTTAGATGGCGGCTGCGATCCGCTTTACATCGCTAGACGGGTAGTGCGAATGGCTAGCGAAGATATCGGTAATGCCGATCCAAGGGCATTAGAGATTGCGCTAAACGCTTGGCAGATACAGGAACGCCTAGGTAGCCCTGAGGGCGAATTGACGCTTGCACAAGCCATCATTTATCTGGCCTGTGCTGCAAAAAGTAACGCCGTCTACAACGCATTTAATGAAGCCAAACGCTTGGTTGATAGCCAGGGCAGTCTCGAAGTTCCCAATCATCTGCGTAATGCACCATCGGCGTTAATGCGTGACCAAGGCTTTGGAGATAATTATCGATACGCCCACGACGAACCTGAGGGCTACGCAGCTAATGAACGCTATTTTCCAGAAGGCATGACCGCAACGCAGTTTTACCGACCTACAGAGCGAGGCCTCGAGGGGCGTATCAGCGAAAAATTGCAGCATTTGAGAAACCTAGACCAGCAGGCGAAAGAAAGGGCTAAGCCTTGATGAGCTCGATTTTATGGGTGGCATTGGGGGGCAGTTTGGGCGCAGTTGCTCGCTACGGCGCCGGCTTATTAATCAAGGCCTTCTATCCGGGTGGGGGTTGGCCCATAGCTACGCTGTCTGTCAATGTGCTGGGGTCGCTGGGTATCGGTGTCGTGTTTATCCTTTTAGAGCGTCATTGTGTTCATGAGGCGGCTCGATTGGTACTGTTGGTGGGTTTCCTCGGTGGTTTCACAACTTTTTCAACATTCTCGCTAGAGTTACTGCTAATGATTGAGCGCGGTGAGTGGGTGCTCTCATTGGTTTATGCGTTTGCCAGCCTTGTCAGCTGTTTTGCCGGCGTTTATTTTGGTGCGCAATTCGCTCGGTGGCTCAGCTGAAAGCCGGCAAAAAATTGATGAACACGTTATGATGCGGCCGCAAATTTAACCTCTAAGGTCTCTGGGGAGGCACCACAATGCTTGACATTAAAGTCGTTCGCGAAGATCCGACGGCTATCGCTGCGGCACTAAAGCTTAAGGGTTACGAATTTCCTGTCGATCACTTTCTCGAGCTTGACGCCCGTCGAAAGCAGGCTGATATTCGTGCACAGGGTTTGCTTGCCGACAGGAAGTCTGCCTCCAAGAAAATTGGTGAATTAGTGGGGCAGGGGCGCAGTGTTGAGGAAGCCAAGGCGGAAGTTGCTGAGCTGCTGGAAAAAATCAGCGGCGACATCACAATAGCGACTGAAGAAGCCAGGCAGGCCCAAGAGGCGTTACACGACCTGTTACTGGCCACACCAAATGCGCCAGATGCCCGAGTGCCTGCGGGTGCAACGGAGGAAGATAACCACGAGGTATTGACCTGGGGTGAGCCCAAAGCTTTTGATTTTGAGCCCTTAGATCATGTCGATATTGGGGAGTTATCGGGGCAACTAGACGCCGGAACCGCCGGAAAAATCACGGGCTCTCGGTTTACGGTAATGAGCGGTGCATTAGCGCGCCTGCATCGAGCACTAGTGCAATTCATGCTTAACGAACACATTGTCGTTCATGGCTACACTGAAATTTACGTTCCCTATATTGTGAATCGCGAATCACTGATTGGTACCGGGCAACTTCCAAAGTTTGAGGAAGACTTATTCCGCATCCAAGGCGATCAGGACTATTACCTCATCCCGACAGCAGAAGTACCTGTCACCAATATTGCTCGGGATCGTATTTTTGAGGATCAAGAATTTGGTGAATTGGGTATACGTTACGTTGCCCATACCCCATGTTTTAGGAGCGAGGCGGGCAGCTACGGCCGTGATACTCGTGGACTCATCCGCCAGCACCAGTTTGAAAAAGTTGAGCTAGTGCAGCTTGTGCGGCCTTCTCAGTCAGATGAAGCGCTTGAGTCTTTAACAGCACATGCGGAGCACATTCTGCGTTCTCTAGAGCTGCCGTATCGAAAGGTGATTTTGTGCGGTGGTGACCTAGGTTTTGGTGCGCAGCTTACTTACGATCTTGAAGTGTGGCTGCCGGGACAGGACGCGTATCGAGAAATTTCCAGCTGTTCAAATTATGGCGCCTATCAGGCGAGGCGCATGCAGGCCCGATGGCGCAACCCTGCCACGGGTAAGCCCGAGCCGCTCCACACAATCAATGGCTCGGGGCTAGCCGTGGGTCGTACGTTGGTGGCCATTCTTGAGAACTATCAAGAGGCAGGCGGCGACGTCCTCATACCTGAGGTGTTGCGCCCCTACATGCATGGTCTTGAACGAATTAGCGCTGCGCAGTAGCCGAATTTGCGTTATTTGAGGCTCCGGTGAGGGCTAGGACATCGGCGAGAATTCGGCCTGCCTCGATTAGCAGTACGTCGCCAGCCTCATCTTCTGCCTCATCTGCTTCGCTTACCGCTTCTGCATCTTCCGCTACGTTACCCAGCGTATTTAAAGCCTCGTTATCGTCTACTGCCACGTCTTCGTCCTCTGCGGCGTCGCTGGTCGCCTCAGCTGTTTCTTCACGAAGGCTATCTAGAGGTTCCAGTCCCTGCGCCTCGCGGCGCTTATTTTCAATTTCAAGGGCCTTTTGCTCTTGAGAATCGCGAAGTGCTACCCGCTCTTTTTCGTTGAGTGGCAATGTCTTTAGACCGCGGGTTTCCGTTGCCATCAAAACTTGGTCTACCAGATAAATATAGTCGGGATCTTTTTCGATTCTGCTTTCGTGACGCTCGTTGATAGTGGGTAGCAGTGAAGAGAAGAGGTTGTACTCTCGGTGCCTAACCGGGGAAATTTGATCCCAGTCAAGGGCATTATCGAGGGCACTCTCTCCGATTTCGTCGGGGTCAAAAAGCGAAGGAAAATCAATATCTGGTACCACACCTCTATGCTGGGTCGAGTCCCCGGAAATGCGATAAAACTTGCTTTCGGTGACTTTGAGTTGCCCCTCAGGCATGCCAAGCAGTGTTTGAACAGTCCCTTTACCAAAGGAGCGGTCGCCCAGAACAATACCCCGACCGTAGTCCTGTATAGCCCCCGCGAAGATTTCCGAGGCAGAGGCGCTCAGCCGATTGATCAATACAGCTACTGGACCTTGGTAGTAGGTAGAGCGCCGTCGTTTACCATCGCGCCATACCTTCCGTTCGGCACTTCGTATCTGAACCGTAGGTCCATACTCAATAAACAGCCCGGTAAGATCATTAGCCTCTTGTAATGACCCACCACCGTTGTTGCGTAGATCAATAACCAAGGCTTCCGCACCTTGTGCCTGCAGTTCTTCAATTAATTTTTTAACATCCCGGGTGGTCGACTTGTAGTCTTCATCCCCGCGCCTGAGGGCCGCAAAATCGATGTAAAAGGCGGGTATCTCGATGACACCCACTTTTCGGCTGGCGCCATCTACGTCTTCGAGCTCTAACAATTCGCTCTGTGCTGCCTGCTCCTCTAACTTCACCTTGTTGCGCTCAATCGCAACCACTTGCCGCTGGTCTGTTTTGCCCTTACCGGGGATTACCTCAAGCCTAACCGTTGTCTCTCGAGGGCCTCGAATTAGATCGACCACTTCATCCAAGCGCCAACCCACCACATCTTCGATGGGGCCTTCAGCGCCTTGTCCAACGCCAATAATGAGGTCAGAGGGCGAGAGGTCCCCTTGTTTGTCCGCGGGCCCTGCGGGAACTAATCGAACCACTTTGGTGTATTCATCATCGACCTGCAGGACTGCACCAATACCATCAAAAGACAGGCTCATGTTGATGTCGAAATTCTCGGCGCGTCTGGGCGAGAAGTACGAGGTGTGAGGGTCATACAGTTCCGTTAATGCGTTAGCGTAGATCGCAAACACATCACGCTCATTGTACTGCTGCAGTCTGTTGAGCTGATTGCTATATCGTTTGATAAGTGTGGGCGCTATCTCATCCACGGATTTGTCTGCGAGCTTCAGGCTGAGTGCCTGATTTTTTAATCGCTTGCGCCAGCGATCGTCTAGCTCACTCGAAGATGCCGCCCAGGCAACGTCATCACCATCTATTGGTAAATACTCCGAAAGGCTGTAGTCGAACTCCGGCACCGCGGTAGGAAGCTCCGCTAATATCGCTTCCAGACGCGCTTTCAGGTTTGTTTGATATTTGGTGAAAATCGTAAAGGCAGGATCAAGGTTTCCCTCTCGGCCGGCATCGTCAAGCGCTGTTCTGTACACCTGAAAGCTCTTGACGTCGTCGAGAGTGAAAAACATCTTCTGGGGATCCAGCGTGTCTATATAAGCATCTAAATGAGCAGCTGAGAGCGCATCATCATAGCTCTTACCCTCATAGTGTCGATTTTGCAGCGCGTTGATCATCTCACCTAGGGTTTCTCCCTGAATAGCCTCGGGGGCTAGCGCCCACGCCTTAGAGGCGCTCAGGAGTGCTATGAGAAGTAGCCAGCGAAGGCGAGTAGAAGTGGTCAGCAGCATGGCGTATTCAATCCGACGTCTATGAAAGTAGTTAGTGAACTATACGTGCCCAACAGCGTGACCCGATGAGGTGTTTTTCACCCCTTTTGAACCCTACCATCAAAAAGGATGGCCAAACCTCAGGTAGACCGCTGAGTTATCACCAGATCCTTTGGCAGCTTCCATACGCATGACCACTCCAGATTCGGGCTTCACAAGCCAACTCACGCCCGCACCAATGCCCGGATAAAGCTCATCGCTACAGCTTTGGGAGGTGGCGTTTGATCCTATGCCGTCGCCAAATAAGCAACCTATCCCACCAAAAACAACAACACCCCAGCGCTTGGAAAGCGGCATACGAAGATCAAATTGGCCTCCAACCGAATTCTCTCCTAAATAATTGCCTCGGGTGTACCCCGGTACAATTACCGACGAATAACCCGAGACGGGGGCGTCATGGGTGAGCCGTGTATAGGCTTGCACGGCCAGCACCGTTTCCGGGGCATCCACTCCAGTAAACCAATGGCCAAGAGAACTGTAGTGATTAAAATTTCCACGCAACACATCAAAATCGCTATTACTGTCTAGGAGTGAATCTTCTGGCAGAAGTTCCTCAAGCAGGTCACCGTTGTCGAGGATTGGCTCATCGTCACTGCTACTATACCGCGTGCCGTCGACAACAAAGTGGCTTCCCGAGGTGGGGTTCCGCACGTGGTTGCGCGAATCCCTCTCCACGACAAAGCCGACCCCAGTTGCATTAAATCCCATTAGACCGACTTGGTTACTAGCCATTTCATCCGACGTTGGAACACCGATAACATAGTTCGTACGCACGAGTTGACCGCCGAAAAACCAATCGCCTACCACTCTGTACCGGTAGCGCATAAATAGTGTTTTTAGGTCGTCCGTAGTTTCAACAGTTTTACCACTGCCCAAAAAATCGTCATATTCGTTGTTAATATCGCCGTAAGCCAAACCAGCCGTTAGCCGGTGATGATCAGCACCCCAATAAAGGTCCGTAAACATTGCGCTGACCAAAGAGTCAGTATTTGAGTAGGAAAGGGTCGCGCCGCTCAGCGACACCGGTGATGCGTCGTCAAACCGATGCAGGTAAGCGGCAATGCCACCAACATTTCTACCCAACTTTGGGTCTACGCTAAAGGTTGGTGTTAACAGCCAAGGGCTATCACGCTGTGGTTGATCTGAATTTACAGCCTGTGCTTTTTCTGCTTCTGCAGCATCATCTTCCATTTCCTGAGCATCAGCAGACCTCGTGCCGGTTGTAACAAGCCAAATGAATAGGCTTAGACAGATAAATATGTGAGTAAATCGATGCACGATTAATAGCCTCAAACGCTGAAACGGGAAGGGTGGCCAAGTTTACTGGCAACTAGGGATTAGTGAGGCGATTTGCACCAGAAATAGATGAATTGGTCACCTTTTGAACAGGATTCTCGCGAGCGAAAGAAAAGGCGCCTGGGCGAAGAGGGTAGTGGTAAGTTATCGGCTGTAACGTCGATATCAATGGAATCCAGAGTTTTCGTAAGTGCAAAGTTTAAGGGTGGTCCGAGCTGGGATCCTGGCCACAATTGACATCGATCAACCATCAGTTTTAGGGGACGACATGCAACATATTCAAGGGGCACTTGCCCTGTGCGTGCTGCTACTCACAGGCCTCGCAACAGCACAAGCGAGTGAAACGTCACTGGGTATTGAGCGCGCAGACTACGCACGAAAATTACACGGCTTTTGGCTAGGTCAATCGATTGCCAACTGGACTGGATTAATCACCGAAATGGACCGGGTGGAAACTCCTTTCTACCGCGATGAAGACTGGGGACGCGTCGATCAGCCGAACATTTGGGGGGCTTTTGTCAATCACAGCAGTCGCATTGATTTTTATCTGCCTGAGTTGGATCGTGTCTGGGGGTCTGATGACGATACCGATATCGAGTATATGTACTGGCAACTGACTGAAGCTTCGGACACGCCCGTACTCACACCAGTACAAATACGCCAGGGGTGGCTGAAGCACATATATAGCAACGAGGAAGCCCCCATATCTGCTACTGAGTTCAGACGAGAGAACTACCTTTGGGTATCTAACGAACGCGCTTTTTACTTGATGCGAGATAAAGGGCTGTTGCCGCCGGCGACAAGCGACCCCTTAAACAACCCAGACTTCGCAATGATAGACGCGCAACTCACAACGGAATCTTTTGGACTGATGGCGCCAGGTCGCCCACAGCTAGCGCTAAATTTAGCGACGTTACCCATTGCCGTTACCGCCAGTGGTGAAGCCGCGGCTATTGCGCGTTTTTATGTGGTAATGCATGCCGCAGCAGCAAATCTCAACAACAAAGAGGATTTGGCAACGCAACTGCTAGTGATCGCAGCTTTGGCAGCAGAGCAGTTACCCGTATCGGGTTACGCACGAGACATGTATGAATTTGTACTCGATGCCTACACAACGAATCCCGATAAAAACGACTGGGAGAAAACACGGGATGCGATTTACCAGCGTTATCAAATTCGTGGGGAGGGGGGGTACCGCTACAGCAGACCGTTTGATGCAGGCATTAACTTCGCGGCCAGTTTAATTAGCTTGTTTTACGGGGAGGGCGACTTTCGCCGAACCGTGCAAATAGCATCCCTTGCAGGCTGGGATAGCGACAACCCCGCTGCTACATGGGGCGGCTTGCTGGGATTCATTCTGGGCAAGGATGGCATTGAGCGCACGTTTCAACGTCGCTTTTCAGAGGCCTATTGGATTCATAGAACGCGCAAAGCGTTCCCAGACCATACGCCGGATTTAGCCGGGGAGGATACCTTTTCACAAATGGCACAGCGCGGTGTAGACGTGGTTGAAAAGGTTTTAACTACTGAAGATTAACCACCAAAAATCCGCAGGGCGTTCGTAATATCGTATTGCCCGAGTAGCCGTTGTTCAGCTCG